>ERZ824600.1260-NODE-1260-length-32254-cov-8.915059_pt1 | contig 32254 bp, 38 predicted proteins | sample MGYA00519933_ERZ824600 | MGnify/ENA primary metagenome ERZ824600 (study PRJEB31778, sample SAMEA3449178) | human gut metagenome | biome: human gut; feature: human-associated habitat; material: faeces | place: United Kingdom | collected 2010/2012 ... | reverse complement strand
GCACGCCGCCAGCGTTCGTCCTGAGCCAGGATCAAACTCTCAATAAAATGGTATCAACACAGACCTAAGTCTGAGCTAATCTTTATCGAGCTATTTGTCATAGCTTAAAACTTTTTATCCTTACGATTCAGACGTAATTGACTCAACCGTCCTCCTCGCAAGCCCTGTGCATGTTGCACAGTTTTTCATCTGGTGCTTGTCAAAGTTTCGTTGTTTAATTTACAAGGTGCACGCTCCAACCGCGGAACAGTTAGTTATTATACTCGCTTTACAGGAAAAGTCAAGCGCTATTCTTCATTTTTTCTCGTTCTGTAATATCTTTCAGTTTCGCAGTCACAAATGCGCCCCCTCTTGTGCAGGATAACCACATTTAAGTCAGTTTTTGTCTCTGTGCAGCTGTTTTTACTTCATTAAGAATGCCCTGTCCCTGAGAAAATCGCAAGGCAGGGCAACTCATTTTTTCTTTTACAGCGCGCTGATCTCGCGGTAAAATGCGGTGCGTGCCGCCTCCTGATAGGGTCGCAGCGCAAGGTTGCCGATGCCAAACGTCAGCATGCACAGCAGTATCCAGCCGGCAAAACTGAATTGCAGACAAAAAAGCCGCCAACGGTTGCCCTCCATCATTGCCTTTGAAGTCTTCATTACCTCTCCCGGTTCCATATCCGGATGCTCGGCTAAAATGTAGTCCGTCATCGCGTAGGTGTAGCCCATGATAATGCCCGGCACAACGAGCAGCAGTGTCCCAACAAGGACGTACAGCGACTTATACAGCCGCGTCAGCGCCGTCGTCTTCCAGTCCGGAAGATAGGCGAACAATGTATCAAAGCCGCCATCCGCGTGGTCGATAAGTCTCAGGTTATACTCCGCATATCCAACGCCCACAGCGCTGCCGAGGATAAAATACACCGCAGCCAAAATCAGCGCGATCACGATGAGGTAAATCGCACCGCCAATGAGCAGACCGCTCCACTTCGGATCAATGCCGCAGCCCGTCGAGTAGATCTTCTGCCCCGCAAAGTTGAACGTTGTAGAAAAGCCCGCGGACGTGTCATAATTGAACTTGATCTCTGCTCCGCCTTTTTCCGAGCCGCCGAGCAGCATCGCCACAAGGCCGATCAGAATGGCCATTGGCCATTTTCCGCGCAGTGCCTCGCGCGCCTCCTGCCGAAAATCTGCTGCCAATCTCATAAAAAATCTCCTCTCTGTCCCGCAGCGGGGATCCTCGTATTTTGTTTTTATCTCTCCTTGTTTTAGACGCAAAAAGTGCATTTTTGTTGCAGGGTCTCCCATATATTTATTGTAGCACAGTGTGAAAAAGAAGAAAAGTCCTTTCCCGCTGCCGCAAAAACGTTCAAGCAGCCCGGCTGTGCGAACGGCGAAAACAATCAAATCACATCGCGCCTTGGTAGGAAAAATATAAGAAAGCGATCCCCGTTTGAAAACAGGAATCGCTTTTGTTGTTTATTCCACGATCTCTTTGTCCAGCAGGTCAAGGATCGCCTGGTCGGCGCTCCAGAAGTAGGACTCCTCGCCGAGAAGCTCGGTGATGCCCGCGCGGTCAAAGTAACTGCGCACCGCCTCGGTCATACCGCAGCAGGCGACCGTCTTGCCATGACTCTTGAGCGACTCGCACAGTTCGAGCATCGCCTGCGCGCCGGAGACGTCCACGCTCGGCATCCCGCGCAGGGAGAGGATCAGGTGGTCCTCCTCGGGAATGTCCTGCAGGCGGTGGTTGAATTCGTCCACCGCGCCGAAGAAGAGGGAGCCGGTGACGTAGACCACGCCGGCGGAGTCGAGAATGGGAGATTTGCCGACGTCATAGCGCAGGCGGTTGCCGTCGATGGTGGAGAAGGCGACGTGGATGCGGCTGCTCCGGGCGACGTAGAGAATGGCGGAGTAGATGACGCCGAGGATGATGGCGACGGTGAGATCGAAAACGACGGTCGCGAGCATCGTGACGAGGAACTGGCTGATGGCGGACTTGAAGCGGTGGGTGAAGATGTAGCGGATGCCTGCCCAGTCGTTCATGCGCCAGGCGGTGACCATCAGGACGCCCGCGAGCGCAGAGAGCGGCAGGCGCGCCATGACGCCGCCGAGCAGAAACATGGAGGCGAGCAGAAAGACGGAGTGGAACACGCTCGTCAGGCGCGTCTGCTGACCGGATTTGATGGCAACGCTCGTGCGGGCGATGGCCGCGGTGGCGGGCACGCCGCCGAAGAAGGGCAGAAGGATGTTGCCGACGCCCTGCGCGATGAGCTCCTGGTCGGCGTGGAAGGACTCGCTCTTCATACGGACGGCGGACGCGCCGCACAGCAGGCTCTCGATCATGCCGAGGGCGGCGATGGTGACGACGGGGGAGATGAGGTCCGAGAGCATATCGAGGCTCAGGCTGCCGAGGTGCAGGCGGTCGGAGAGGAGAAGCGTGCGGGGAATGTCGCCGACGACGGCAAGCTCGTCCAGCCCGAGCGCGGCGGCGAGGGCGGTGGCGGCAATGATGCCGATAAGCGAGCCGGGGACCTTCGCGCCCCATTTCTTCGGCCAGACGAGCATGACGGCGACGACCAGCGCGCCGATGAGGACGGTCTGGAGGTTCGGGTGGAAGCCGAGGCGGGCGTAGGAGGCGAGCTTTTCGAGGTTGGAGCTGCCCTCCGAGACGGTGCCGAAGAAGTTATCGACCTGCCCGAGTGCGATGATGATGGCGATGCCGGAGGTGAAGCCCATGATGACGGGCATCGGAATGAAGCCGATGAGGCGGCCGAGCTTCAAAAGTCCCGCGGCGAGCAGCAGTACGCCGGCGGCAAAGCAGGCGAAGAAAACGCCCTGCAGCCCGTACTGCGCGACGATGCCGATGAGCACGGCGCTCATCGCGCCGGTGGGACCGGAGACCTGATAGGACGCACCGCCGAGAATGGCGATGACGACGCCCGCGAGGATGGCGGTGACGAGTCCCGCGGCGGCGGACGCGCCGGAGCTGACGCCGAACGCCAGCGCGAGCGGCAGCGCCACGGCGCAGACGGTCAGGCCCGCCATGACGTCCTTGAGGAGCTTGTCGGCGTTATAGCCGGCAAATTCGGTGCGAAGATCGCGGAAAAAGGCTGAAAACATACACATTCCCCCAGGGCAATACCGCAGCATGGAGCAGGAGCGGTTTGCACAAAGCGCCGCGGCTTTCATTGTGCGGTGCTGCCCTAAAATTCTGCACCCACTATAACACGCGGAAAAGGGAGGGGCAAGAAGGGAAGATGGCGACGTTAAAAAAACGTTAAAAAAACGAAAACGGCGGCAATGCGCCGCCGTTTTCTGTGCAACCGGATACGGGAAAAAGAAGAAGGGGCGGCGCACTCGCGCCGCCCCTTCGGGAGCTTTAGTTGCTGACGTCGTAAAAGACCTTTTCACCGGGGGAGACCATGTCGAGCTGCTCGCGGGCAAGCTCCTGCAGGTACTCGGGATCGTCGGCCTTTTCGAGCGCGGAGGAGAGGGAATCGTTCTCGCGCTGCTGCTGCTCGAGCTGCGCGGAAAGGGTCTGCTTTTCGGCCTCAGCGCGGCTGATCTCCTGCCGGAGGTTCAGAAGGTGCGCGCCGATGAGAAGCAGAAGAGCGAGAAGCAGCAGCTTCGGGAGCGCTCCGCCGCCCTGCTTTTTGCGCGCGGTCTTTTCCTCTGCCATACTGCACACCTCCCCTTCGTTCCGCGGCGCGGCGGGAACGCCGCGCCGACCGTTTGTAATTTTCTATTATAAGGGTGCGGCGCGAAAAAAGAAAGAGCTTTTTGGCAAATTTGTGCAGTTTACCATAATATTTTTTTACCAGCAGAAGCGGTGCGCGCAGAAGACGGGCGAAGGCAAAGAGACAGTCGGCCCAGAAGTCCCAAAGCGGGCGGAGGAGCGGCGAGAGGAGCGCGAAGCTCAGGTACGCGCCAAGGGCAATGAAGGCGAGCATATAGAGCCGCAGCTCGCCCTGGCCGATGCGCAGCGTAAAGGCGAGAAGGGCGGCGGCGAGGAAGAGACAGTAGAGCGCGTCGAGCAGGTCCGTCAGGGCGCGGCGGGTGCGGCGGCGCAGGCGGAGCGCGCGCAGGCCGTCATAGAGCAGGGCGAACGCCGCGCCGAGAAAAAGGGAGCGCCAGAGGGCGTCGAGCTGTGCGCCGATCTCGATGCCCATGGCTCAGCCTCCGAACAGGCGGCTGAGCAGCCCGCCGGAGGGGCGGTCGGTGTCCTCATAGAGGAGCGAGTCGATGCGGCCGTCGACGTGGAGCTCGCCGCCGTCCAGGCTGAGCTTGCCGATGTGCAGGCTCTCGCCCGTGACGATGAGCGTGCCGGCGGAGGTGGTCATGACGATCTCGTTTTCGTCGAAGCGGTCGACGTCGTCCACGCCGGAGACGATCAGGCGCTCGCGTCCGTCGAGCTCGACGCGGTGGGCGGCAGCGGGGGGAAGGGTATCGTAAGGCATAGCGGAACCTCCTGAAAAAATGATCTCCCATACACCAGAGTGTATGGGAGGCGTGTCCGGGTTATGCCTGCTTTGCGTCAATTGTTCGGCAGCTCGCGGTAGAGCGCGGCGGCGTCCGCCTTGCCGACGTTGTCCGCCACGGAGAGGACCTCGACCGCGAGGGTGCGCTCGCCGAAGTGGATGGCGATGCGGTCGCCGACCTTGACGTCGTAGGACGCGCGGGCGACGCGGTCGTTGACCGTGATGCGGCCGAGGTCGCAGGCCTCGTTCGCCACGGTGCGGCGCTTGATGAGGCGCGAGACCTTGAGGTATTTATCGAGACGCATGGGGAAATGCTCCTTTCGCGGAAATGCCTGCGGCAAAAAGCAAAGGAGCGGGGTGACCCGCTCCTTTGAAGGTGTGTCAGCCAACGATGTCCTTGAGCGCCTTGCCGGCCTTGAAGGTCGGGACCTTGGAAGCGGCGATCTTGATCTCGGCACCGGTGGCGGGGTTGCGGCCGATGCGCTCGGCGCGGGTCTTGACCTCAAAAGAGCCAAAGCCAACGAGCTGGACCTTCTCGCCTTCCTTGAGGGATGCGGCGATGGCGTCGAAAGCGGCGGTGACGACGGCTTCGGCTTCCTTCTTGGAAACGCCGGCCTTTTCAGCGGCAGCAGCAATGAGTTCGGTCTTATTCATGGTAAATAGCCTCCTGTTTGTAGTTGTATTGCCGCGAACGGTCCGCGGCGGGGGGTATAAACAAAAAACGACAAGGCGTTTTTCATTCCGTGGGGTGCTTGGCCTCGTTCCAGAGGCGGGTGAGCTCGTCGAGCGGGAGCGAGGACATCTCCGCGCCGCGCGCGGCGCAGGCCTCCTCCACGCGGCGGAAGCGGGCGATGAATTTCTCGCAGGTGGCGTTCAGCGCGTCTTCGGGGTCGACGTTCAGAAAGCGGCCGGCCTTGACGGCGGCAAAGAGCACGTCGCCGAGCTCCTCGGAGAAGTTCGTGCCGCGCTCGGCGGCCTCGCGCAGCTCGCGCGTTTCCTCGTCGAGCTTGTCCAGCGCGCCGGAGACGTCGGCAAATTCAAAGCCGGCCCTGGCGGCCTTGCTCTGGAGCTTGTCCGCGCGCCAGAGGGCGGGCAGCGAGCGGGCGACGGCGTCCATCGCGTCGGCGGTGGTCTGCTGGCCCTTTTCCTGCCGCTTGAGCGCCTCCCAGTTCACGAGGACCTCCTCGCTGGTGTCAGCGGCAGCGGTTCCGAAAACATGGGGGTGGCGGAAGATGAGCTTTTTGCAGATGTGATCGGTCACATCGTCGGTGGTGAAGCGGCCCGCATCCTCCTCAATGTGGATGTTGAAGAGGACCTGCATGAGCATATCGCCCAACTCCTCGCACATGAGGGCGGGATCGTCGCGGTCGAACGCCTCGGCGGCCTCGTAGGCCTCCTCTAAAAAATTGCGGCGGTCGGAAAGATGGGTCTGCGCGCGATCCCATGGGCAGCCGCCCGGCGCGCGCAGGATACGCAGGATCTCGATGAGGTCCTGTAGGGAGTATGTCTCTTTCCTTTCAAAATTTACCATATCTTATGTCCTATTGCAAGATTTTTCTGTGATTTTTCAAGGGGTTTCGGGCTTTTTTAAGAAATGTGGAGAAGTCTGGCGAGCTTGTCGCCCTTGGGCAGCAGCTCGAGGTCGCTGCGGCGGATGCAATGCAGGGCGAGCACGAGCACGCCGTAGATCACCACGGCGACGCCGATGGCGATGCCGACGCACAAGAGCAGCGTGAGACGGCTGACCTCCTCGACGGACGGGATGAGGAAATGCGCGGCGAGGGCGTAGACGCCGCGGGCGGCGAATGCCATAACGAGCGAGGCGAAGAGCGGGCGCAGGAAATAGCCGGGGTAGTTGAGCCGGAAGGGGGCGATGCGCGCGACGGCGATGAGGTTCAAAAGCGCGGTGAGCGCGAAGCACACGAGCGTGCCGATGGGCGCGCCGTGGATATTGACGGAGGGAAGGGCGACGAGGTTGTAGTTCAGGACGATCTTCACGCCGCCGCCGATGAGCATGGTGACGATGGGAACGCTGACGCGGCCGTACGCCTGCAGGATCGAATTGGTGATGAGCATGAGGCAGACGAAGATGCTGGCGATGCCGAGCACCGCGAGCAGCGAGCCGCCGAGCTCGGCGTTGTAGCTGCGGTAGAAAAGGCGGAAGAGCGGATCGCTCAGCGCCCAGAGGCCGAGGCCCATCGGGAAGGCGAGCAGCGCCGTGACGCGCAGGGACGAGCGCACGATGCGGGCGGACTGCCGGCGGTTGCGCTGCGTGACGGCGGCGGAGACGGCGGGAATGACCGAGGCGGTGAGCGCGACCATGAGCGAGGAGGGCAGGTTGTAAAGGTCCATGCAGGCGGAGTAGTTGCCGTAGGCGGCGCGCATCTGGTCGAGCGTGTAGCCGAGGGCGTCCTGCAGTCTGCCCTGGACGAGCTTGGTGTCGATGAGGGTGATGAGGGAGACCATCGAGGACGAGAGGGTGATGGGAATGGCGAGGGCGAGGAGCCGGCGAAGGATCGCGCGGTCCGGCGCGCAGGACTCGCCGCGGCGCAGCGCGGGGCGGTGGCGCAGGTAGTCGATCGCCATGTAGACGAGCGAGAGGATGGTGCCGGCGGTGACGCCGGCAATGGCGCCTGCGGCGGCGATGTAGTCCGGCTGACCGATGCGCAGAAGCCACATCGAGAGCGCGAGACCGAGCACGAGCTTGCAGAGGGCTTCGATGATCTGCGAGACGGCGGTGGGCGTCATGTACTGCCGGCCCTGCGCGTAGCCGCGGAAGGCGGACAGGCAGCCCACGCACACGACGGCGGGCGCGAGAGCGCGGATGCCGTAGGCGGCGCGGGGATTGTTCAGAAAGCCCGCGAGCAGGTCGCTGCCCCACCACATGAGCGCGAACGAGGCGACGCCCAGCACGAGAAAGACCGAGAGCGAAACGCGGAAGGTGCGGTGCGCCTGCCGGGTGCGGCCGAGGGCGTAGGACTCGCTCACGAGCTTGGAGAGCGCGACGGGAAGGCCTGCGGTCGAGATGGTCAGGAGCGTGGCGTAGATGTTATAGGCGTTGGAGAAGTCTGCGCTGCCGCCTTCGCCGAGGATGTTGCGCAGCGGGATCTTGAAGACCGCGCCGATGATCTTGACCGCGACGATGCCGAACGCGAGCACGGCGGCGCCGCCGAGGAAGGATTGCTTTTTTTCAGTAGCCATAGAAAGGCCCTTTCCCGATCAGAGAGATTCCAGACAGGACAGAAGAAATTCCGAAAACACGGGGGCCGCCGCCTCGGCGGCCTCGTTGACCTCCGCGCCGGAGAGCGGCTGCGGGAGGACGCCCGCCGCCATGTTGGCGAGCAGCGTCACGCCCATGACCTCCATGCCGCAGTGGGCGGCGACGATGGTCTCGGGCACGGTGGACATACCGACCGCGTCGGCGCCGAGCACGCGCGCGGCGCGGACCTCGGCGGGCGTTTCAAACTGCGGGCCGGGGAAATACATATAGACACCCTCGCGCAGAGGAATGTTGTGCGCCGTTGCCGCTTCATGGGCGAGGACGCGCAGGCGCGGGGTGTAGACGGAGGACATATCGGGAAAGCGGGTGCCGAACTCCTCAAGGTTGGGGCCGCGGAGGGGACCGAAGTCGAAGAGCTTGATGTGATCGGAGAGGAGCATCAGCTCACCCACGTTCCAGTCGGTGTTGACGCAGCCGGCGGCGTTGGTGACGAAGAGCGTCTTTGCGCCGAGCAGGCGCACGACGCGCACGGCGTAAGCCGCCTCGGCCATGGTGTAGCCCTCGTAGCAGTGCATCCGGCCCTGCATGACCGCGACGCGCCTGCCGCGGAGCGTGCCGAACACGAAGCGCCCCTTATGACCGGGGGCGGTGGAGGGACGGAAATGGGGCACCTCGCCGTAATCGACGAAAACCGGGTCTTCCACGGCGTCGCCAAGGAAGCCGAGCCCGCTGCCGAGGATCAGCAGCGCCTCGGGCGTGAAGCCGTTGAGGCGGGTGCGGAGAAAATCCGCGCTTTCGCAGTAGCTTGAGTAGGTCATGTATGTTCCTCCGGTTCACGATAGAAGTCCGCAAAGGCGGCAAGGTTGGCGCTGCGCTTCTCCGCGAGGTCAATGTACTCGCGGGGGTATTTGGCGTTGAAGGCGCGGCGGATCAGCCCGCCGCCGACCATCTTGGTCGAGCCGCCCGCGCCGAGGGAGAGAATGGAGTGCAGCTCCTCCATGATGTAGATGTTGTAAAGGCCCTCGCCGCCGGGGCGCGTCCAGCCGACGTTTTCAAAGCTGCCGGACATATACTTCTGGCGGTAGAGGTAGTAGGGCTCAAAGCCATGTTTACGCAGCGTGGGGTCGGCATAGTCCAGCATTTCGGCGACTTCATCTGCGGACGGGATGCGGCTGCTCTCAAGCGTGATGCGGCTGCCCTTTTTGAGGGACAGCGTGTGGACGGTGATGTTGTCCGCGCCCATGGAGAGCACCTCGTCAAGACTGCGGCGGAAGCCCTCGGGCGTGTCCTCGGGAAGACCGGCGATAAGGTCCATGTTGACGTGGGGGAAGCCTGCCGCCATCACCTCGCGCATGGCGCGGCGGATGTCGTCCGCCGTGTGGCGGCGGCCGATGGCGGCAAGGACGCGGTCCTCCATCGTCTGGGGGTTGACGGAAACGCGGGTGACGCCGTGTGCGCGGAGGACGGCGAGCTTTTCGGGGTCAATGGTGTCGGGGCGGCCCGCCTCGATGGTGGACTCCGCAAGGGAGGTGAAATCGAAGCTCCGCTCGAGCCTTGTGAGCAGGCGGTCCATCTGCTCCGCCGTGAGCGTGGTCGGCGTGCCGCCGCCCATGTAGAAGGACTTGATATGCAGGCCGAGAGAGCGGACCATCGCGCCCGCCTGCTCGATCTCGTCGAAGAGGGCGGCGAGGTAGGGCTCGACGAGGGCGAAGGACTTCTCCACGCTCTGCGCGACGAAGCTGCAGTAGGCGCAGCGGGTCGGGCAGAACGGGATGCCGACATAGAGCGAGATGTCGTTCGGCTTGAGGTCGTTCTGCACGCGAAGTCCCGTTTCGGCGGCCTCGAGCGCGAGGCGGGCGCGCTGCGGCGTGACGGAGTAGACCTCCTCAAGCTCGGTGAGGACGGCGGCGGGAGCCTTTCCCTCGCGCAGGAGCGAGACGGCGACCTTGCTTGGGCGCACGCCGGTGAGGCTGCCCCATGCGGGGGTGACGCCAAGGACCTCCTTCGCCGCGCGGAAGAAGCTCAGGCCCAGCGCGTGACGGCGCTGCCCTTCCTTTTCGTAGTCCGTGCCGGAGAGGGGATAGCTGTAGCAGTCGGCGGCGGCTTTGCCGCCGCAGCGCAGCTCAGTGGTGACGCAGACACTGTCTGCGTCCTCGGTCAGCGTGATGCGCGCCGCGCTCGCGTCCTCGTCCGTGACGGGGCCGTAGACGGGCCGCTCGTCGGGAAAGAGGGTGAGCAGGCTCTGCTCGACCGCGTATTTTTCATCATGCCCAATGAGCTCGAGCTTCATAAGGGTGTGCGCTCCTTTTTATCGTAATGCCTGACGGATAAAGGGATTATACTGCTTCTCGCGCGCGAGGGTGGTGGAGTCCATGTGGCCGGGGTAAACGGTGTAGTCGCCCTCCAGCCGGCCGAGGCGGCGCAGGGAGGCGAGCATTTCCATCGGGTCGCCGCCGGGAAGATCGGTGCGGCCGCAGGAGCCGGCAAAGAGCGTGTCGCCGACGAAGAGGACATCGCCGACCTTGAGCGTGACGCTGCCGGCGGTGTGGCCGGGGGTGTAGAGGACGGAGATCGTCAGCGAGCCGAGGGGGAGCGTATCGCCCTCGTCGTAATAGTTCAGGCTGTCGATGACGCCCTCGAGCGGATAGTGGTAGATGCCGGAGCCGTTCGCGTCAAGGCGGTGGATATAGACCGCGGCCGCGGGATAGCGCTTGTGCATGGCGGGTGCGGCGAGCGTGTGGTCGCGATGGCCGTGGGTGAGGAGGATATAGCGCAGCGTGACACCCTCGCGCTCGATGAGGGCGGAGAGCTCGTCGGGGGAATCGGCGGGGTCGATGAGCGCGGCCTCGCGCGTGGCTTCGTCGATGAGCAGGTAGCAGTTGGTGCCGAGCTCGCCGACGACGGTGGTGATGACTTTCATAAAATTGACCTCCGTTCGGTTACTTGGGAGCTTCCAGATCCTTCGTGTCCACGATGAGGGTGAAGGGACCGTCGTTGACGGAATCGACGGCCATATAGGCGCCGAACTCGCCGGTCTCGACATGATAGCCCTTGGCGCGGACGAGGGAGACGAATTTTTCGTAGAGGGGGATCGCGGTCTCGGGGCGGGCGGCGTTCAGAAACTCGGGGCGGCGGCCCTTGCGGCAGTTGCCGTAGAGCGTGAACTGCGAAACGATCATGATCTCGCCGCCGACCTCGTCGAGCGTGAGGTTGATCTTGCCGTCGGCGTCTTCAAAAAGACGGAGCGAGCAGAGCTTGTCGGCGAGCTTGACGGCCTGGGCCTCGGTATCGTCGTGTGTGACGGCGAGGAGGATGAGAAAGCCCCTGCCGATGGAGCGCGTTTCCCGCTCGTCGATGGTGACGCTGGCGCGCTGAACGCGCATGAGGACTGCTTTCATGGCGGTTCTCCTTATCGCTTATTTGCTGAGCTTGGCGCGCAGGGCCTCGCCGGCCTCCTCGTAGCCGGGCTTGCCGAGCAGCGCGAACATATTCTTCTTGTAGGCCTCGACGCCGGGCTGATCGAAGGGATTGACGCCGAGCAGATAGCCGGACAGGCCGCAGGAGAACTCAAAGAAGTAAATGAGCTCGCCGAGGGTGTGGGCATTGCGCTCGCCGGCGGAGACGATGAGGTTGGGGACGCCGCCCTCGACGTGGGCGAGGAGCGTGCCGTCCATCGCCTGACGGTTGATGAAGTCCATCGTTTTGCCCTCGAGGAAGTTCAGGCCGTCGCCGTTGACGTCGTCGTGCGGGACGGTGAGCTGGTCGGGATCGGCGGCGAAGCGGACGACGGTCTCCAGCAGCGTGCGCTCGCCCTGCTGGATATACTGACCCATGGAGTGCAGGTCGGCGGTGAAATCGACGCTGGCGGGGAAGAGGCCCTTGCCCTCCTTGCCCTCGCTCTCGCCGTAGAGCTGCTTCCACCACTCCGCCATAAAGCGGAACGATGGCTCGAAGCAGGCGAGCAGCTCGATCTTTTTGCCGGAGCGGTAGAGCTCGTGGCGCATGGCAGCGTACTGCCACGCGGGGTTGGTGTAGTCCGCGATCTCGCAGAGCGCTTCCATCTCCCGCGCGCCGGCGAGCAGGGCGTCGGTGTCCACGCCCGCGACGGCGATGGGGAGCAGGCCGACCGCGGTGAGGACGCTGTAGCGTCCGCCGACGTTGTCGGGCACGACGAACTCCTCGTAGCCCTCGGCGTCCGCGAGGGACTTGAGAGCGCCCTTGTGCGCGTCGGTGGTGGCGTAAATGCGCTGCGCCGCGCCCGCCTTGCCGTACTTTTGCTCAAGCCTTTCGCGGAAGAAGCGGAAGGCGACGGCGGGCTCGGTGGTCGTGCCGGACTTGGAAATGACGTTGACGGAGAAGTCATCGTCGCCGATGAGCTCCATCACCTCGCGCAGCGCGGCGGAGGACAGACCGTTGCCGATGAAGTAGACGTTGGGGGTGTCCTTTTTCTTCAGGTTGTAGTTGGGCGAGCACAGACACTCGATCACGCCGCGCGCGCCGAGGTAGCTGCCGCCGATGCCGATGACGACAAGGGCCTTGGAGTCGCCCTGAATCTTTTTCGCGGCGGCGAGAATGCGCGCATATTCCGCGCGGTCGTACTGCGCGGGCAGGCGGACCCAGCCGATGAAATCGTCGCCCTTGCCGCCGCCGTTGAGGAGCTCGCGCTGCGCGCGCTCGAGACGGGGGCAGAGGACTTCTTCATAGGGATAGGAAAGGAAGGGCTTTGCGTGGGAAACGTTGATGGAAAGCATGATAGAATTCCTCCTTATAAAATTCAGAGCGTCAGCCGGCGGGGCGGTCGACCTTCATCACGCCGCTGATCTGATGGAGGCGGCGCATGACGGCGGAGAGCTGCTCGCTGTCGGCGACGAAGATCTCGAGATGGATGAGGGCGAAGCCGTCCGCGGTGGTCTTGGCGTTGAGGCCCGCGACGCGGGTCTGCGTGGACGAGAGGACGGCGGAGACGTCGAGCACGAGGTCGATGCGGTCCTTGGCATAGATGTCGAGCGAGGTCTGGTAGGACTGCTTGACGTCCTTGCCCCAGCTGACCTTGACCCAGCGGCCGGCCTCCTCGGGACGGCGGCGCTCGGGCGCGGCGTTGGGACAGTCGGCGCGGTGGACGGACACGCCGTAGCCGCGGGTGATGAAGCCGACGATGTCATCGCCTGGAACGGGCGTGCAGCACTTGGAGAACTTGACGAGGCAGTTGGAAAGCCCCTGCACCACGATGCCGTCCTCGCTCTTTTCACGCATGGGAACGGCGGGGCGGGTCTTGCCCGGCTCGCCGGGGATGGGCACGGTGGCGTCGCGCTCGGCCTGCTGCTGCTTATTGAGAGCCTTGAGCTCGTCGCGGATGCGGTTGACGGCCTTCTGCGCTGAGAAGCCGCCGTAGCCGATGGCGGCATACATATCGTCGAGGTTGCCGAAGCCGGTCTTTTTGAGCAGCGTGGGGCGCAGCTCGTCCCCGGTGACGGCGGCGACGGAGATGCCGTAATGCTTGAGCTCGGATTCAAAGGCGGCACGGCCGTTGACGATGTTCTCCTCGCGCTTTTCCTTCTTGAACCACTGGCGGATCTTGCCGCGCGCCTCGTTGGACTTGGCGATCTGCAGCCAGTCGCGGCTGGGGCCGCGGGCGGATTTGCTCGTGAGGATCTCGACCACGTCGCCGTTTTTGAGATGGTAGTCGAGCGGGACGATGCGCCCGTTGACCTTGGCGCCGACCATGGAGTTGCCGACGGCGGAGTGGACGGAGTAGGCGAAGTCGATGGGCGTCGCGCCGGTGGGGAGGTTCGTCACGTCGCCGCGCGGGGTAAAGACGAATACCTCGTCGGCGAACATGTCGACCTTGAGGGTGTGGATAAATTCCTCGGCGTCCGTATTCTCCTGATTTTCGAGGAGGCGGCGGACCCATTCGTAGTTCTGCTCGTTGGCGCTGCCGGAGATGCCCTGCTTGTACTTCCAATGGGCGGCGATGCCGTATTCGGCGATGTCGTGCATCTCCTGCGTGCGGATCTGCACCTCGAACATCACGCCGTCGGGGCCCATGACCGTGGTGTGGAGCGACTGATAGCCGTTGGGCTTGGGCGTGCCGATATAGTCCTTGAAGCGGCCGAGCACGGGCCGGTAGAGGTCGTGGATGACGCCGAGAACGTTGTAGCAGTCCGCGACGGTATCGACGATGACGCGGAAGGCGAAGAGGTCGAACACCTCATCCATGGTCTTGCTCTGAGCATACATCTTGCGGTAGATGCTGTAGGGGTGCTTCATGCGGCCGTAGACGCGGCGGAAGGGAATATGGTCCTCGGTGAGCTTGCCCTCAATCTGCTTCTGGATGCGCTCCATGAACGAGCCGTATTCCTTGGACTTCTCCTCGAGGGAGTGGGTGATCTCGTTGAAGGCGGTGGGGTCGAGGTATTTGAGGGAAAGGTCCTCCAGCTCCCACTTCATGCGCTGCATACCGAGCCGGTGGGCGATGGGGGCGTAGATCTCCATTGTCTCAAGCGACTTCTGACGCTGCTTGTCGGTGGACTGATACTCCATCGTGCGCATATTGTGCGTGCGGTCGGCGATCTTGATGAGGATGACGCGGATGTCCTTGGCCATGGCCATGAGCATCTTGCGCAGATTTTCCATCTGCTCCTCTTCCTTGCTCGTGTAGTGGACGCGCGTGAGCTTGGAAACGCCCTCGACCAGATCGGCGACGGTGGGGGAGAAGCGCTTGGCGATGTCGTCGTAGGTCGCGTCGGTGTCCTCGATGCAGTCGTGCAGGAGGGCGGCGATGATGGATTCACTGTCAAGATGCAGCTCCTCGGCTACGATCTGCGCGACGGCGATGGGGTGGGTGACGAAGGGCGAGCCGTCCTTGCGCTTCTGGGTGCCGTGGTGCGCGGCGGCGTAGCGGAAGGCGGCATCGATCTGGGCGAAGTCCGCACTGGGGTTGTAGGTGCGGATGGTCTCGACCAGATGATCGTACTGCTTCTGCACCACCTCGGGGATGGGCTGGGGGGTCTGCTCAATGGGAGTCTGCTCGGCTGTTTTTGCGTCGCTCATACGCTGCTGCCTCCTTTCGTTCCGTCCAGTCCCTCGCGCAGGGCGCAGAGATAGGGGCTGGCATCAAGATCCACACGCTTGCCGCCGGTGAGACGGAGCGTGATGTATTTGTCGTGGCGCTCGACGGTCACGAGCCCGCGCTCGGCAAAAACCGCGAGGCACATGACCGTGCGCGGAAAGCTCTCCGCGCCGAGGGCCTCGGCGGAGAGCCGCCGCAGGAAGGGCAGCTCCGGAGAGGTGAGCGTGCCGTCCACCTCGCGCTCGAGCGCACGCCAGACGCGCACGAACTGCTCGCGCGAGGGCAGGAGCTTCGCGGCGTCCTTCGCGCTCACGCCGCCGCCGCGGATCAGCGTGCGGCACAGCTCAAGCTGCTCGGCCTCGCGGGCGCCGGGGTCGTGCGCGCTGCGCAGATCGACGAGCTGGAGCTGCAGGGAGCGGCTCCCGCGGAACTCATTGACCTGAAGGTAGAAGGCGGCGTCCACGCGCTCGCCGACGGTCAGGCCGCATTCCGCGGGGGTGACGGAGAAGAAGATGCCGTCGAAGCTCGTGTGGCCCTTCTGGAGCCGGAGCTTGAGATGCTTGTTCTGTCCTACGCTCTGCATGGACTCCAGCCGCGCGCCGCGCAGGCAGAAAACGGGGCGGTTGTTGCCCGCGCCGTAGGGCTCGAGGCGGGAAAGCTCCTCGACCTCCTGAAGCGTGATGAGGCTCGGGCGGGTGAGGGTGGCGTCGATCTCCAGCGAGGAGACGGGGGCCGAGTCGCCGCAGTGGGTGCGGACATACTGGTTGATGCGCTTGCGGAAGGCGGGGATATTCTCCTCCTTGATGGTGAAGCCCGCGGCGAGCTCGTGCCCGCCGAAGCCGACGAGCAGGTCGCTGCACGCCTCGAGCGCGGCAAAGAGGTTGAAGCCGCCGTAGCTGCGGCAGGAGCCCTTGCCCATGCCGCCGGCGAGGTGGATCATGAAGCTGGGACAGGAGAATTTTTCGGAAAGACGCGAGGCGACGATGCCGACCACGCCCTGATGCCATTCCTCGCTCGAGAGCACGAGCGCGTTGCGCTCGGTGGGGGCGAGGGTGTCCATCTGCTCGATGGCGCAGCGGAAGATATCCTGCTCGACGCTCTGGCGCTCGCGGTTGAGGTCGCACAGCTCGCGGGCGAGCCGCTCGGCCTTGGCGGGGTCCTGCGTGAGCAGGAGCTCGGCGGCCAGCTCCGCGCGGCCCATGCGTCCGGCGGCGTTGATGCGGGGGGCGAGGACGAAGCCGATCTGCACGGAGGAGACCGGACGTCCGGTCAGGCCGGCCTCGCGCAGCAGCGCGTGAAGGCCCGTGAAGTCGCTGCGGTCGATGCCCTCAAGACCGCATTGGACGATGGTGCGGTTTTCGCCCTCCATGCGCATGACGTCGGCAATGGTGCCGATGGCGGCAAGGGTGCAGTAGCGGGAGAAGAGCGCGTTTTCGCGCTCGGCGCCGCCGAGGGCGAGGACCAGCTCGAGCGCGACGCCGACGCCGGCAAGATGCTTGAACGGAAAGCCGCAGTCCGGGCGGTGAGGGTCGACCACGGCGCAGGCGGCGGGCAGCTCGTCCTTACATTCGTGGTGATCGGTGATGACGAGGTCGACGCCGAGCGTGGCGGCAAAGGCGGTCTCCTCCACGCCGGTGATGCCGCAGTCCACGGTGACGATGAGCGTGACGCCCTGCTCGGCAAGCGCGCGGATCGCATCGCAGCCGAGGCCGTAGCCCTCCTCGATGCGGCGGGGGATGTGCATGAGCACCGCCGCCCCGCGGGAGCGGAGATAATCGGTCAGAAGGCAGGTGGAGGTGATGCCGTCCACGTCGTAATCGCCGAACACGGCGATGGTCTCGCCGCCGGCAAGCGCGCGGTCGATGCGCGCCACGGCCTTGTCCATATCGCGCATGAGGAAGGGGGAGTAGACCAGCGAGCGTTCGCGGTCGAGATGCGCGGCGGCCTGCTCGGGCGTGACGACGCCTCGCGAGGCCAGTACGGTCGATACCAGATAGGGATAGCCTGCGTCCATCAGAGCTTCGACCGCGGCGTCATCCGTTTCCGGGATGAGCCAGCGTTCGTATTTCATGCAGAGACCTCCGATCTGTACGGCAAAAGTGCCGCGGATACTAATTCAATCTAATATTATAGCAAAGATGCGCGGAAAGGTAAAGAGAAAATATAAGGCGCGCTGTGCCGCGAAAATGCTATCAATAAGAGTAACAAAGGGAAATCCCTTGTTACTCTTATTTTTTTGTCGCAATCGGAGGTGAAAAAGCCATGAGCGAAAAATACATTAGCCCCGCCGAACGGGAGTATATCGCCAAGGCGTGGCGCAATTACGCGAGTGTGGCGGAGATCGCCACGCACCTGGGGAAATCCAGAAAAACGATCTACGCAGAATTACGGAGAGGCCAGGACGGTGAAAAGCTGGACCGGAACCAGCGCCCTGTCTATGACCCGGAACTGGCGCAGCGCCGTTTCCAGGCTAACCTCCGACGCAGAGGCAAGCCCCAGCAGGCGGGCACCTGATACGGAAGAATTGAAAAGGAGATACGACGCGATGGGCAAAAGAAAAGAAATCAAGTTCATGTGCCGGGACGGGCGAACATTTGAGGGACGCCAGGACGGTGTGCTGTTCTGGATCCGGGAGAACCAGATCCTGCGGCGGCGCGGCCTCCCCTGCTACTATGTGGCAGCCAATGACACCAAAGGCAAGGGGCGGACGGTTTTCACGGGTGACCATGAGCATTTCACCCTGGAGGGAGCAAAAGAACTTTGCCAGCAGATCATGGCCGGAGAGGCAAACCTGGGAGAACGAAAGGCCAGATATGCGGCGGAGGACGCAGAAAAGGAGCGTCGGGCCGTCGCGGAAGCAACCGAACAGGCCAAGAATTTCCGGGGCAGACTGGAGGCTGCCGGGATCTCTTTCGGGAAATTGCTGGAGTTGGAGGACGCAATGGACGACCTAAGTTTCATGGCCCGCAATATCCTGCTGGGCTGGGAGAATGGGGAGGGCTTTCCGCATGAGTGAAAACACTATGCTGGTGCCGCAGATGGGCATAACCGCGGAGCAGGCCACGGCGAACTGTGAGGAACTGGCCAAGGCGATCCGCGAGATCACGGCGGGCGTTCTGACCACGGTAAACAGTTTCTGCAGATGGATCCAGCAGGTGGCGGCGGAGGTGGCAGCACAGCAGGAAATGGAAACGGCGCTGCGCTGGGCGTCGGTTGACAACCGCCCGCTTTATAACCGCTACCGCCACACCAAAAAGAAGCGGATCCGCAAAAAGTACGCCAAGCGGATCCTGGAATGGTACAGAACGGAGGTGGCCCCGTGTTGAGGCTGAAAGCCAACAAAACCAGCCTTTACAATCTGGTGGCGACATACAAGCCCCTGCCGGGTATGCGCCGCGTGGATTTCCAGAAAGCGAATGGCCGCCCGGACTACTGGCTGGAATGGACGACGGACGACGGCCACATGAAAGCGTTTCTTTCCTCCTCTCTGGGGCACCAGATCCTGACGATTACGACGCACGACGCGGCGGGCGGGCAGCTGTACCATGAGGCGCACCGCCTTTCCATTGAGGGCCTGCGGGAGTGCGGCATGGTGGAGGAAGTCACCACCGCTATGGAGAGGAGGCGGCAGGCGCATGGCAGAGCGTAACGACATGAACGCGGCCCTGGTGACGGCCTACACCTCCCCGCAGCTGGCCGCAATCAACGAATACCTGGAGGCGGAAAAGGCTGTCAGGACTGCGGCTGAAATATTAGGGCTTGACGCGGATCTGATGATTGCGGAGGCGGAGGGGCTGGCGCGGGCCACGACCCTTTCAAACGTGGAGGCCCTTTATTTCGTGGCAGATCAAGCCGCCAGCGGAAAGCGGGAGGTGAACGGCCATGCCTGACCATATCCCCCTCCCCGCCAAACAGTACAGCGTGATCTACGCGGATCCGCCGTGGGCATATTCCCAGGGCGGGAACACGAAAAGTTCCCGCGGGATTGCAAAACAGCATTACCCAACCATGACCACCGCGGAAATATGCGCCCTGCCGGTCCGCGAAATCGTCCGAGGGGGGGCAGCCTGCTTTATGTGGGCAACGTTCCCCAATATCACGGAGGCCATAAAGGTCATGGAGGCGTGGGGCTTTACATACAAAACCGCGGCTTTTGTGTGGGTCAAAAAGAACCGCAAGAACGGCGGCAATTTCATGGGGTTGGGTGCCTACACCCGCGCAAACGCGGAGGTTTGCCTGCTGGGCGTCACGCCGGGCTTTAAGGCCAAGACGCAGATCCGCGCCCACAATGTCCACCAGATTATAGAAGCCCCGTTCGAGGGGCACAGCAAGAAGCCGGACGAAACCCGCAAGCGGATCGTGGAACTGCTGGGCGACGTGCCCAGGCTGGAAATGTTCGCCCGCCAGAGGGCTGACGGCTGGGACGCCTGGGGCAACGAAGCCCCGGAAGCATAGGAGGAACGGCAAATGTCTGATTTTTTAGAAAGAAATGGCCTGCAAACCGTGGGCCAGCATTTTAAGGATCTGTTTCTGGCCAGCGTACACCGCGCCGGTGCGGAGGAACTGCTGGAGCGGCTGGAGAATGAAACGGACTTTTTCGAGGCCCCGGCGGGAGCCAAGCACCACGGCGCTTTCCCCGGTGGCCTGGTTATTCACAGCCTGAACGTTTACCGTCGTCTGCGGGAAATCACGATCCGCGACCTGACGGACAAGGACGCGCTGGGGCCTGCCCCCATCTCCGAGCGGGAGGAGGAAACCGTGGCGATCCTGGGGCTGCTGCATGACGTGTGCAAGGCAGGCGTGTACCACATTGAAAGAAAACGCCGCAGGAACCCGGAAACGGGTGTGTGGGAGGACTACCTGGGTTATACGTTCCGGGATCCCCTCCCCCTGGGGCACGGAGAAAAGAGCCTGTACCAGATCGCCCGGTTTATCCGGCTGGAGGATCACGAAGCCCTGGCAATCCGCTGGCACATGGGAGCCTATGACACGGCGGCCCGTACAGACCTGCGGGATCTGTCCGCGGCCATGGACGCAACGCCATGGGTGTGGCGGCTGCATGAGGCTGATATGTGCGCCGCCCATATTGACGAAAGGGGCGCGGACGAATGACAAAGCTGTTGTGTAAGCCCTGTGCCGTTGATCTGGCGGCCAGGGGTAAGACTGTAAAACCCGTCGCGCAGAGGTGTGAGAAAATCACCTGTTCGGAGTGCGGACGCCGCCGGTTCGGTATCACCTATGAGGTGACCGGGCGGGCCACCAGAAAAAAGGAGGTAACGAAGAAATGAGCCAGAAAGGCGAAAAATACGCCCGCCGCATGGAGCGGCGCGTGGACAAGCTGGAGCAGGACGTGGCGGCCATCACCACCGAGCAGGCCACCCAGGGGGTGCGGATCTCTGCCGTGGAGGACGATCTGGCCGTTTACCGGGCGGCGGTGTCTGCCCGTGAGTTGAAACAGGCCGCGGCGGAGGTCAAGGCGGCCAAGGAGCGCAGAACCGCCCGCGCGGCGGAGCGGGAGCGCAAAGCCCGCCGGCGCAATAAGGTTCTGGCCTTTATCGCCCTGGCGCTGTTCGTTGCCGTCTGCGTGGTCATGGTGGCCAAGGCGTACAGCGAGGAACCGGCGGCGGAACCTGCCGTGCCGGAAGCGTCGGCGGCCCCGGCGGCAATCCTGCCCACGGAATTGCTGTTCACCGCGGCGGCGGCGGAGGAGGAATACATGGAGGATCCGCAGGAAGCGGAAAAGATCGAGGAGGCGCTACTGGCGCAGGGCTATTTCTCCCTGGCGGTTCCAATGCCCTACGAATGGCAGGACTACATGAGGACGTACTGCGAGGAATACGGCTGCCCCTATCCTCTGGCCCTGGCGGTGGCACAGACGGAAAGCAATTTCGACATGGACGCCGTGGGCGCCTCTGGTGAGGTGGGGATCATGCAGTTAAACCCCGGCCCCGGCGGTTCCTACCATGTGGAGATCCAGGCGGCCACGGGGCTGGACCCCACCACCACCTCCGGGAATATCGCAGGCGGCTGCTACAAGCTGGGCCTGTATCTGGCCAAGTATGGCAACGTCGAAAAGGCCGCCATGGCCTACAACATGGGCGAGGGTGGCGCGAGAAGCGCATGGGACAGCGGGATCACCTCCACCGACTACTCCAAGGCAGTCAAGGAGGCCATGGAAACATGGGAATGTACGGTGAACGCCTGGGGCGGGGTGTAACCCGCGAGGCCGCCCGCAAGTATGAAACGTCTGTGACGGAGCGGGCACGGCGGGAACGCTGGCAGGCCAGCGGCTGCGCCAGAGTGGTAAGCCGGAAATATGGCACCGTCGTGGTGCCGCACGGTTCCAATTTTGCCGCCCTGCTGAACGCGGCGGAGGTTTGGGGCTGTGACTGGACAGAAATACGGGACGCAGAGGTGTGGAGGGCCGACAAGGAGGAAAGGCCGGTGCCTATGCCGCACCTTATATAAAAGGAGGGTTTCAAATGCTGATTAACGAGGGCGGGCTGATCCGCGCCATCAAAAGAGCCTACAAAGCGGGCGGGTACACCGTCCTGAACACCGGCAACGACGTGGCCATTTACACGGATCACTGGTTTGCTATGGCCAATCGCGCCCTGCTGCCGCGCAAGGTGCTGGCCACCATCGTGGAACACATGGGCATGATCCCGGAGCGAGATATGCCCACGTCGATCATTAAGGACACGGAGCCGCAGCTGGTTTTGAGAGAAACGGCGGCGGACGATATGGACCACTGGCGCGGCGGTGACCGCGGCGAGGAGGTCACCATGGTGCCGGTGATTATGCAGGGGTTCCAGATTTACCAGCCGCCCGGCGGCGGTGCCTGCTGGGGCGTTCCCCTGTACCTGGTGGACATGATCGAGCGGGATCCGGCGGAGCATATCGGCGCGGACGTGATCGACAAGGATCGCCTGCTGTGGGAGGCCGACGGCGAGGCCGTGGTGATTAACGCAGTACGGAAAGCCTGTTCCGGCTGGGCAAAGGAATGGGAGCGGGCCGTGTGGAACGCCCTGGAGGGTGTGGACCTCCACAAAGAGGAGGCCGGGCGGTGAATAACTTTGAAAGGATCACGGCCTCCCCGGAGGCCCTGGGGGACTTCCTGAGCGCCCTCCCTATCCTGTCCGGCCCGTGGGACGACGATTTCCACCGGGTATTTTGTGACAGCTGCGACGCGGAGAACTGCGACGCTGAAAACTGCGCCCACCAAGCTGAACGGAATAGCCCTACCTGGTGGCTGAAACGGGCATACACCGGCAGCGGCCCGGTTAAGACCGACAGCACGAACCCATATAAGCGGCAGGCCGCAGACCTCCGCCTGGAGGCCATGCACCAGCGGGACCGTTTTGGCCGGAACCTCCTGGCCACGGAACTGGAGGAAGCGGCAGCCACCATTGAGGCCCTGGCGGAGAAATTGGAGGCGAAAGAATGAAAATACTGATCGGCGGAAGCCCCTGCACACATTGGAGTATCGCACAGACGAAGAACCGCGAAACCGAAGCCAGCGGCATAGGCTGGGAACTGTTCTTGAATTACCGTATTGCACGGGATAAGTACCAGCCGGATTTTTTCCTGTACGAAAACAATAAAAGTATGTCGCCCGCTATCCGGGAGCAGATCACGGAGGAGTTAGGCGTGGAGCCTGTCCTGATTAACAGTGCCCTGGTGAGCGCACAGAACCGCCAGCGTCTGTATTGGGCGGGCAAACGGAACCAGGACGGCACATACAGCCAGGTGGCGGTGGAGCAGCCGGTGGACCGTGGGATCCTCCTGCGCGATATTCTGGAAAGCGGCGTCTGCTGGCGTGAAAAGGCGTACACACTGAAAGCGAACCATGCCAACGCCGGAGCGGTCAACGGAGTGGACGGCGGTCATTTTCCCGCAACCATGGCGGCGGAGCCGGTGAGGATTGGAACCATTGAGAATGACGCAAAGAACCAGGCTTTTGACAGCCAGCAATACCGTGTTTACAGCCCGGACGGCAAGGCCGTGACCCTCTGCGGAAATGGCGGCGGCCTGGGTGCAAAAACTGGGCTTTATGCCGTGCCCGTACCGGAACCAGTAAACGAAACCGTGGACGGGAAAGCCCAATGTCTACGCGCTACCTACTACAAAGACGGGATCCGCAACCTGGTGGGAAATACCGTGGATCGCAAAACCTGTGTGGCTATTCCTGTTCCTGCGGCGGGGCGTATCGTGGGACGCAGGATCAACGAACAGGGGCACCGCGACGATTATAACGAAACAATCCCACATTTCCAGTATTTCGAGGTAAACGAAGAACCGCAGAAAACCAACTGCCTGACAACCGTTCAGAAAGACAATATGATTGCCGTCCCCGTCCGCGTCGGTGCCATGCCGAACAAGGACGGCGAAGTGGGCACCAGCCAAAGCCGCCGCATATACAGCACGGACGGGAAAAGCGTTTCCCTGCAGGCAAGGCCGAACGGCGGCGGGGCCGACGGCGCGGCCACCGGCCTGTATGCGGTGCCTGCCGGTATGGCGTGGCGCGGGCGCGAAAACGGTTCGGCCTTTGAAATGAGGGACGACCAGAAAAGCAACGCCGTGGCCGCAACCGGACACCAAAGCCGCCTGGTGATTGAGGCGGCGGACGGAAAGCAAATGCCTGTCTATGAGGTTCGCGGCGGGCGGATCACCATCAAAGGAAAGACATACCCCATTAAACTGGCGGACGGATTTTACATCATTCGCAAGCTGACCGTGACGGAATGTAAACGCCTCCAGACCGTGCCGGACACATACGCCTTTCCCGTCAGAGACACCCAAGCGTATAAAATGCTGGGCAACGGCTGGACCGTGGACGTGATTGCCCACATTATGAGCCATTTTACTGGACTGACGGAGGAGCCGGTGGAAGTGCTTTCTATGTACGACGGTATGAGCTGCGGCCATATCGCGCTGGACAAGCTGGGCGCGGAGATCACCGCCTACTATGCAACCGAGATTGACAAATACGCCGTACAGACCACACAGCACAATTACCCGGACACCATGCAACTGGGCGACGCTTTCCAGGTTCGTGCGGAGGACTGGCACCTGCCGGAACCGGCAGAAATGGAGGCGAAAGAATGAAGTGGGATCAGAATAACCCGGAAAAGGTCAAAGACTTTATTGCAAAGATGAAACAGGATTACGCTTTCAAAAAGGCGTATGCAGCCCGCAGGGCGTGGGAGTTCTACAACCACCCTGACGTGGCGGGAATGTGCTATGTAGCTGTCGGCGGGCTGGACAGTATTACGCTGTTTCTTTTCCTCCGGTCAATCGGGATCGAAGTGCCGGGCACATCGGTTTCAATGCTGGAGGATCGCAGCATACAAAAAGTTCACAAGGCGCTGGGGATCCGCGCCCTGCGTCCCGCAAACGGGCCAAAGGATCGCCCGTACACAAAAATTGAGGTTATCAGAGAACACGGTTTCCCTGTTCTTTCAAAAGAAATTGCCGGGAAGATCAGTCTACTGCAGCACCCGTCAGAAAAAAACGCAACCGTGCGCCACGCAATTATGACAGGCGAAACGGGCGCATACGGCGGGTATAGGAAAAACACCAGAATGAAAATGAGCCAAAAGTGGCTGGAGAAGTTCGGCGGGCCGGAAAATGAAAAATACGGGACGAACTACCAAACGGCCCCGTTCAAGGTTTCAGACCTGTGCTGTTATTACCTGAAAGAAAAGCCGTGCAACGATTACGCCAGGAGCAGCCGGCGGTTTCCGTATATGGGGCTTATGGCGTCCGAGGGAGGCCGCAGACAAAAGGCACTTATGCTGAACGGCTGCAATTACATTAGCAAAGATACCAAGAGATCCGCGCCCTTTGCGATTTTCACACGGCAGGACATTTTGACCCTGGCGCTGGAAATGGAGGAATATTACCAAGAGCATTGGCAGGAGTTTAAGCCGATCACCGGAGAAAATGAGGACGGAAGCCTGTTATATGGTGATCCTATCCACCTGGAAACAATCGTGCCAGAAATCTATGGTGAAATCGTCCGCGACCCGCTGGAAATGACGGAGCAGGAAATTGACGCCTACAAGGCGGAGCATAACGGAGCGGAACCGGAGGGACAACTGCGGACCACCAAAGCGCAGAGAACAGGCTGTTCAATGTGCGGGTTTGGGGTTCATATCGAGAGTAGGCCGCACAGATTTGACCGCCTGCGCTATACCAGCCCTGGAGAGTGGGAAATGTGGATGAAGCATATTTGCCAAGACGAAAATGGCGAATGGTACGGCTGGGGGCGTGTTCTTGATTATATCGGCGTGGGCTGGGAAGATGATCTTTTCGACACCGCCGCGCCAAAACTGTTGTGCGAGGACTGCGTGGCCAGACTGGGGAAAGACTTCACTATGGAGCAGCCGGCGGAAGCCTGCAACGAAAAACCGGAAAAAGGAACTTGCTGGAGTTGCGGGAGAAAACGCTGCGTATCGAAATATTACGCCACCGAGGAGGAACCGGCAAAATGAAAGTTTACGCAGATCACGCGGCTACCACACCCATGAGGCCAGAAGCCAAAGAGGCCATGATCGAGGCGCTGGAGGATTTCGGAAACCCGTCAAGCATACACGCATTGGGGCGCCTGGCGTCTGCAAAAATGGAAAGCGCACGGAAAGCGATTGCAGAATTGTTAAATTGTCGTCCGGCGGAGGTGTATTTCACCTCTGGAGGCAGCGAGGCAGACAACTGGGCCATTCGTGCAGCGAGGTATGGCGCCGGCGACGTGGTGGCCTCCGCCTTTGAACACCACGCCGTCCTGCACACGCTGGAGGCCATGGAGAGAAGCGGGACACGCCGCGCTGTTTTGGTAGCACCAGGGACAAATGGGATCATAGATCCCGCAGAAATTGGGCGGCGTGTGAGCAGCACCACGAACATGGTCACGGTTATGGCTGCAAATAATGAGGTTGGAACGCTGCAACCCATTCAGGAAATATCTAAGGAAATCCGAAAAAATGGAAGCAAGCTAACCGTGTTCCATACAGACGCGGTACAGGCCGTTGGCCATATTCCCGTGGACGTTCAAAAAATGGGCGTCGATATGCTTTCCCTTTCTGCACACAAGTTCGGCGGCCCGAAAGGTATAGGCGTCCTGTATTGCCGCCAGGGGGTGCAACTGGATCCGCTCCTATACGGCGGCGGGCAAGAACGGGGGCGCCGTCCTGGAACGGAGAATGTCCCCGCTATTGCTGGCATGGCGGCGGCTATGCGTACAGCTTGCGAGAATATAGAGGACAGCGCAAACACCGTCAGGGGCCTGCGTAATCGTCTGTTGCAACGTATTGGGGAAATCCCAGGAAGCCGCATATATGGGAGCATAGAAACCCGCTTGCCTGGGAATATCAACTGTTCCTTTGCAGACATTGAGGGTGAAACAATGGTCCTTATGCTGGATCTGGCCGGAATTTGCGTTTCTGCCGGTTCTGCCTGCACGTCCGGAAGCGGAGAACCGAGCCATGTATTGACCGCCATGGGACTATCACGGCGGGACGCATACGGAGCGATCCGCATTACATTGGGAGAAGAAAATACCACGCAAGAGGTAGACTACATAGCGGCCACCATTAAAAACATAGTGGCGGATCTCCGAAAGGAGACACGGCCATGAATATCACGGTAAACATGACTGCGGAGGAGTACCTGGAGTTTGTGGCCTGGGGGAAAGACCGGGACTATTACAAAAACCGGCTGGACAAGGAACTGAACAAGCGGGAAATGCTGGCAAAGAAAACGTGTTGGGCCATTGACGAAGATCCGAAGAAGCCCGGCAAGGTCAAAATCATTGACCAAGACCATGCGGCGGAATTGCTGGAAATGGCCAAGGATTACCTGGCATAAAAAGAAAAGCCCCCTGCGCCCGGTGCTGTCAACACGGCGCAGGTGGCAATATAGACGACGGAAAACCGTCCGATGTACCTATATTATATCAGGTTCCCGGACGGAATACAAGCCGGAAAAAGCGACGGGGCCACGGCCCCGTATAGCGCCGGTAAGAGTGATTAGTAAAGTGACCAGCAGCAGAAAAGGAGGCACCCATGGCCTACGTTCATAGGGTGGTGAAAGCTGGTCCGTGTGTCGAACACAAGAAAATGCAATCTTTCCGGGTTCACACCAAAGGAGTGAAGCGCGGCCCAAATACCGGACACACCACCGAAAAGCAGGAGCGGATCAACGAGCGGGTGGCAGAGGAACACCTGCGCTGGGATATAAACGCCAATTTCGGCCATAGGGATCTCCACGCCGTTCTACACTACTACGTCAAGGACAGTTCTTTCGAGGAGATCCTGGAGAACAAGGCCGCCTTTCTGCGGAACCTGCGGAAACTCTGCAAAAAGCGCGGGATCACGTTCAAGGCCGTGGTGGTCATAGAAACCAAGCGCATGACCAACCCGCACATTCACGTTATCATTTCCCGCATGGATCCGGAGATCATCACGGAGGCGTGGGAGAATGTCCCAAGAGGCGGCGGAGGTATCAGCTTCAAGCCTATGGACAGGCGCGGCAACCACTACAAGCTGGCCGCCTACCTGATGAAAGAAAGCCGTTCCACCATGGAGAGGTACAGAGAGATCGGCAAGCGCGGGAAGCGGTACAGCAAAACGCAGAACATGGACAAGCCGGAAATCACATACACCGCCGTGCCTGCGTCCAGCTGGAGAAAGGACCCGAAAGCGAGAAAGGGCGCCGTGCTGTATAAGTTCGACGACGGATCCACCTGCCGGAGCGGGTGGCATGAGATCAGCGGTTACCCATACCAGGAGTATTTCGAGATTTTCAACGAATAGGAGGGTTTTCTGTGAAAATCTACATATCAGGAAAGATCACCGGGGACAGGCGTTATAAAGCCAAGTTCCGAGAGGTGGAAAAGAAGCTGGCGGCGGCGGGCCATATCGTACTGAACCCCGCCACGGCGCCGGAGGGGCTGCGCCCCGTGGATTATATGCGCCTGTGTTTCGCCATGATGGAGGCGGCGGACGTGGTTCTGTTCATGCAGGACTACCAGGACAGCCGCGGCGCCATGCTGGAATGGGCGTGGTGCCAGTACGTTGGGAAACAGACCTGTTTCGACCTGGCGGCGTTTGGAGGTACGGACGCATGAGTATTATTTGCATAGCCAAAGGAACAGCCACCATAGGCCTGACAACGCGGGGCGCAGATGGGAAAATCATAAGCCAGACACCGGCACGGTGGGAGCATGACCCGGACGGCGGGTGTGTTGCCCTCTGGACTATGAACCCGGAAACCGAGGAACAGGAAGCCCCGGCGCGTATCTATGGCGACTGGCAGGCGTCGGAATACCTGGGCGACGTTCTGGCGGAACTGAAACCGCGCCGCAAGGTGAACCTGCCGGATTTCCCGGCAATCGTCCGCGCGGCCATGGCCGACGGTATGGACATTTGCGTGTACTGCCAGAGTTTTGACTGTAACGAGTGCATAGTGAACGAGTGGAAAAGCGAAAGGAGCGACGAAGAATGAACAAGACGAAAATTGACTGGGCCACAATGTCCTGGAACCCCGTAACCGGCTGCCGCCATGGCTGCCCGTACTGCTACGCCAGGCGGACGGCCACACGCTTCAACGCAGGGCTGGAGGATCCGACCCCGCTGGCCGGCGGCCTCCATGTGCTGCCGGAGAAGATCAAGGCGACGCCATACCCGTATGGTTTCGAGCCTACCCTGCACCGCTACCGCCTGGGCCAGCCGCAGAACACAAAGGAACCGCAGACCGTGTTTGTTTGCAGCATGGCGGATCTGTTTGGGCGCTGGGTGCCCACCTCCTGGATCGTGGAGGTGCTGGACGCCTGCCGCAAGGCACCCCAGCACCGCTATTTGTTCCTGACAAAGAACCCGGCCCGGTATCTGGAGTTGGACCACCTGGCCCTCCTGCCCCACGAAAGCAATTTCTGGTATGGCAGCACCGTGGCGAACATGGACGCGGTGGGAATGTACGTCATGCAGGGTGTGAACATCAACAGCTTTTGGAGCATGGAGCCGCTGCTGGGGCCGGTGGACATGGCCGCGGCGGAGGGTTTACCGGAGTGGGTGATCCTGGGCGCCGAAACCGGCAACCGACCGGACAAGGTGACGCCCGCCCGCGAGTGGGTGGACAACATCGTGGCATTTTGCGAGGAGAACGAGATCCCTGTGTTCTTCAAGGACAATCTGCGGAAGTATTTCCCGGATCTCCCTGCCTCTGCTTTCCCCTGGGAGGTGTGAGCCGTGGGAAACACCGAGAAAGTGGAGATCGGTTACACCGTGCCGAAAGAACGCTGGCAGGAAGCAGCCAAGAACCTGGAGGAACTGGGGAACGTGCTGGCCGCTGGATTTCTGAAACAGAACAAGGACGGGCGCGGGAAAGAGGACGCGGACGACATTATGGCGGACATCATGCTGGCCTGCATGGCGCTTTACCATGTGGCGGAGTTCGCAACGGACAAATGCCGGATCATTCCGCTGCCCGGCAAGGACGGAGGTTAATATGCTGGCTGTGCTTATGAGCATGAAACCGGAGTGGTGGGAGAAGATCCTGGCCGGCGAAAAAACGTTGGAAATCCGAAAGACACACCCGCAAAATGAAAGGCTTGAATGGCCCGTGACCGTTCTGGTGTACGTTAGCGGCACCGGAGCGGTGCAAGGTCAATTCCTTTGCCCTGGGGAAGTATCATACCGAACCATGCAAGACCTGGAAGAAATGTCATGCGTTCCGCGTGAGGATCTGCTGAAATACGCAAAAGGCAGGCGGCTTTCCGGCTGGATCGTCCAGTCACCGGAGAAGTTCGACGCGCCCAGCCCTCTGGCAGAGTTCGGCCTGGACCGTCCGCCCATGTCGTGGCAGTATGTGGAGATCCCGGACGGAATGGAGGCAGAACATGAGTAACAGCCAAGACGCGGTCAACGCCGTGGGCGCTATTGCAGAAATGACGTGGATTTTCTACACGGCCATAAGGAACGCGGGCGCTGATGTGCCGGAGGCCACTATGCTGACACGGGAATATCTGATCGCAAGCATATACGGGAAAAGCAGCGCCGCGCCGGAGGAATAGAAAATGTTTGTTGTCATGGACGAAATAAGCCCATGGCCGCCTGTGAACTGTAACGACTGCCGGAACGTGAGTTGCACGGAGGCGGAGCAGGAAAAGGCCATGGGGAAACCACCGCATATTTGCCGGGAATACAAAAAGCGGGTTTTTCACGGCACGAACAAGCGCGGCTTTCATAGCTGCCTGCACCCCTGCGTCGATTGCATAAAAGACCGCTTCCGAAAGTTTGAAAGCCGGGGGAAAACGTAATGGCCATAAACGTTTCCGACCTGCCGCCGAAATATCAGGAGCAGGCCATGAAAAAGTACATGGAGCAGCAGAAACAGCGGCGGGGGCCAGCACCTCCCGCCGCGCCGCCGCAGGATCCGGCAAAGGGCACGAAATACCACAACACCCCCACCGAGCGGGTGACAGCCTCCGGGGCCGTCCTGCATTTCGACAGCCAGAAAGAGGCCCGCAGGTTCGACGTTCTGGCTACCCGCCAGGCAAGGGGGCAGATCCGCGATCTGCGCCTCCAGGTGGATTTCACCCTGCAGGAAGCGTTTACCGACACGGAGGGAAAGCGGGTGCGGGCGATCCGCTACAAGGCGGATTTTACATACTACCAGCCGCCAAACAGGCAGCTATACGGAAGTCATGCGCCATACTACGCAGAACAAAGCGGGGTGCCCTGGGAGTTCATCGTGGAGGACATAAAGAGCAAGGCCACCAGAACGGCCAAGTATGCCATGAAAAAGAAAATGCTAAAGGACCGTTTTGGGTACGACATTACCGAGGTGTGAGAATGAGCAAAAAGACAACGGACGAAACCCTGGGCCGTGAGGCTGTCAAGGAATACCTGCAGCAGTACCACACGGCTGTGGGGAAAAAGCGGATCCTGGAGGAGCGCCACCGCGTCCTTTCCAGCGAACTGCGGGCGCCCAGTACGGGGTCCGCGTTCAGGTTGACGCCGCCGACCAAGCCGACAAAGACGGACGGATCCGTGTCCGTTGTCTTTCGGATCTCCGAAGTGGAGGACAGGATCGAGGAGCAGCGGGAGGAAATGGCCAAGGCCGTCCTGAACGTTATGGACTTGATCGACGTATTACCCGCCAACTCCACCGAGCGCACCGTGGTGGAAATGCGTCACATAGATTGCCGGGGCTGGGATAAGATCGCGGAGGCCCTTTACATGAGCCGGTCCAATGTGTTCAACTACTACAACGCCGCCCTGGATAAAATCCTGGAGAACAAGCGCAACCGGAAACTGCTGGAGGAATACATGGCCCGGAAGCAGCAGCGGGCAGGGCCGCACGGGCGGAATAATCGCCCCTGAAAAGTTTGGACGCTTTTGGACTATTGACCGTGCTATACTGATAGCATGGAAAGCAGCGCAGGGGTGAAACCCTGAAACGAATACCGAGAACCACCAGCCGAAAGGCCGGTGGTTCTTTGCTTTCCACACCATGGCCGGGGAGTGTACCGCGGGGGCTTTCCTCCTTTCACCCTGCGCCGCTGCGGCGTGTGCATACGCGGCGGCCCGGCCTAACCCTCCCGCCCTGGGTGCCTTTGCCGAGGGGCACCCAGGGCACCCGTTAAGGACCGCGCACCCCCCTGTGTAGGTACTCCCCAGCAGGAAAAGCCGTGCGGGGCAAGGAAAGCCCGACGTTTTACCCTGTGAAAACAGAAAAAAATCCGGCGGTTACGTTACGGTTTTTTGAAATGCCGGGAAAGTTATACCCCCCTACGGGGGTCAGTCTGTCGAGGAACCCGGTCTGTACTCAGGAGCAGACTGGGTCTCGAACATATATGAGCGAAAAAACAGCAAAGCGAAACGAGGACAACAGATCCCTCCATTTCCATACGGCCAGCTTTTTCAGGTTCATGGCAGCAAACTTAAGCTTCACCCAGTTCGTCACCTGGGCCAAGCCTCTGTATTGCGTATAACGCATCGCGTGTTTTTCCTTGGCATCCGCGAAGACTCGTTCAATGGTTTCCTTTCGGCACTTGTAGAGCTGCGCGTACGCAGGCGTATATCTGGCATCGTCCGCCAATTCCTCATAGTCCTTCCAGATATGCCGCTGCACCGTTTTGATACAGTCCCTGGAATGCGTACACCGTTCTCTGGTCGGACAGGCCGCGCAGATATTCGGATCGCTCTTGTATTCCCTATATCCATCCCGGTTCGTGGTGCTGTATTTCAAGGGCTGGTATTCGGGACATATCACGCAGTCGTAGAATTCATCATAGACATACTTCCACCACTCGTGTCCATTCTTCATGGTCTGCGGGCGCTTGTAGGCTGTGGAAAGGACTCTGCCATCGTCAAACACTTTCTTGCAGATATGAGGCGTTTTGTATGCAGCATCGGCCACAACGGCCTCTACCTGTGGGAAATTTTCCGTTACTTTGTCGTAAACTTCATCAAAGGCCACGCTGTCATGGACATTGCCGGG
>ERZ824600.1257-NODE-1257-length-32281-cov-13.630143_pt1 | contig 32281 bp, 35 predicted proteins | sample MGYA00519933_ERZ824600 | MGnify/ENA primary metagenome ERZ824600 (study PRJEB31778, sample SAMEA3449178) | human gut metagenome | biome: human gut; feature: human-associated habitat; material: faeces | place: United Kingdom | collected 2010/2012 ... | reverse complement strand
CCTCGTACTCCTTCAGCAGGGCCACCGTCTCGGCGCATCCCTCCTCGACCACCTCCTTGACGGTCTTCGTATCGTCCAACTTGGGTTCCTGCTCGAGGTAACCGACCGTATATCCCGGGGCGAATACCACCTCGCCCTGATAGTTCTTGTCGATGCCGGCGATGATCTTCATAAGGGTAGACTTACCCGAACCGTTGAGTCCTATGATACCGATCTTTGCGCCGTAGAAGAACGACAGGTAGATGTTGTTGAGTACTTTTTTCTGATTGGTGAAGGTCTTGGATACACCCACCATCGAAAAAATTATTTTCTCGTCTGCCATGCTGTGTCTTGTTTAGAGATTTTGAAATTACGGCAAAAATACAAAACTAAATTCACTTCGCCAATATTCTGTGCCGAATTAGCGTCTCGGCGCATCTTTGCGGGCGATTCGGCCGGCGTGTATAAGTTATGCCGATTACAGGATAAGATAATCCGATGGCCGGAATTTATTTTTAGCAGAAATTTTGCATATATTTGCCATCAAAGAACAGAAAACCGAAAAACTATTTATTAACAGACAAAAACCTACCGATTATGAAAAGCATCAAAGGAACAATGACCGAGCAGAACCTGCTCAAGGCATTTGCAGGCGAGAGTCAGGCCCGCAACCGTTATACATTCTTTGCGAGTGTAGCCAAGAAGGAGGGCTATGAGCAGATCGCAGGCGTATTCATGGAGACGGCCGAGCAGGAGAAGGAACATGCGAAGCGTTTCTTCAAGTATCTCGAAGGCGGCCCGCTGACCATAACTGCATCGTATCCCGCCGGTATCATCGGCACCACGACCGAGAACCTTCTGGCAGCTGCCGAGGGTGAGCACGAGGAGTGGGATGTACTCTATGCCGAGTTTGGTGACGTTGCCGAGAAGGAGGGCTTCCCCGAGATCGCGAATACCTTCCGTCAGATCGCCAAGGTAGAGGCTGAGCACGAGAAGCGTTATCTGAAACTGTTGAGCCGCATCACCGACGGCATACTCCTCGAAGCCGTAGGCAAGACCGGCGGCATGTACAAGGTGCGGCTCTCGAAGAACCGTACGGCATACATCCCTGAAGATTGCGTCGAGCAGGCTCCCGAAGGCATGCTCCCGCACCAGTCGTTGGTCGAGGCATGGAGCGTCCGCGGCAATGACAAGGGTGATGTGGTGACTATCTCGCTCTCCGAACGGCTTCCGTTCGCCACATTCCAGATGACCGATCCGTCGAGAATCTGCGTCGACATCTTCGGTGCCGTGGCCAACACCTCGTGGATAACCCAGATTCCGGATACATGGAACGTCATCTCGCACGTCGACTACGAACAGATCGAAGAGGATATCTTCCGCGTCATACTGACCCTGCGCAACGACCAGCACTGGGGACATTCGGTCAGCTACAACGGCACGAGCATGGTAATCCGTGTCAAGAAGCAGCCCGAACTGACCCTGCGCGGCATGCACATCGCACTCGATGCCGGACATGGCGGTGAGAGCCGCGGTGCCGTCGGCACGACAGGCTGCAACGAAAAGGATATCAACCTGGCAATCGTCAAGGAGCTGAAGAGCGCCCTCGAAAGCCGCGGGGCGAAGATTACCCTCACGCGCGACGGTGATTACGATGTCTCGATGAACGACCGTCTGCTGTTGCTGCGCAAGGCCGATCCCGACCTGCTCATCTCGATCCACTGCAATGCCGGCGGATCGCCATTCACCGGAAAGGGTACCAGTACGTATTACCGCCACATCGGATTCCGTCCGCTGTCGACCGCCATTCTCAGCCGTGTGCTGACGCTCGGTGTAAACAACTTCGGAAATATCGGCAGCTTCAACTTCGCACTGAGCTCCCCGACCGAATATCCGAACGTTCTTGTCGAGACCCTCTTCATGTCGTCGCCCGAGGACGAGGCACGGCTCATGGATCCCGAGTTCCGCACCGACCTGGTAAAACAGATCGTCAAGGGCCTCGAGGACTTCCTGCGTGAAACAAAAAAGAATTCGAAATAACACTCCTCATATAACTCTTTTTACGCCGTTTGCGTGCGGATACCGACCGGGGCCGTTCGCAAACGGCGTAAATTTTGCCCCGCACCAAACCCATTATCCGGTTTAATACGTATATTTGCAACAGCGTACCGCCCCTCACGACGATACACGACTCAATCCACATTTAACCGTTACAATTGATCGCCATGTCTGAAATCGCAAAATCACTGACCGCCCTGGTCGGCAATACCCCGCTGGTCGAACTCTCCAACTGGAGCAAAGCCCTCGGACTCGAAGCCCGCATAGTCGCAAAACTCGAATATATGAATCCTGCCGGAAGCGTCAAGGATCGTGTGGCACTGGCCATGATCGAGGATGCCGAACGTAACGACACGCTTCGGGCCGGCGCAACGATCATCGAACCGACGAGCGGAAATACCGGCATCGGACTGGCATTCGTCGCCGCGGCAAAGGGATATCATCTCATCCTCACCATGCCCGACACAATGAGCCTCGAACGGCGCAACCTGCTCAAGGCTCTCGGAGCCGAAGTGGTTCTCACCCCCGGACTCGAGGGTATGAAGGGCGCCATCGCCAGGGCCGAGGAGCTGCATCGCAACATCGAAGGGAGCGTCATCCTGCAGCAGTTCGAAAATCCGGCCAACCCGCGCATCCACGTCAAGACGACAGCCGAGGAGATCTGGCGCGACACCGACGGCCGGGTCGACATGTTTGTGGCCGGTGTCGGAACAGGCGGCACGATAAGCGGCGTCGGGGCGGGACTCAAGGCCCACAATCCGCAGATCGTAACCGTAGCGGTCGAACCGGCCGATTCGGCCGTACTGTCGGGCAAGCCCGCCGGTCCGCACAAGATACAGGGTATCGGCGCCGGGTTCATCCCGAAGGACGTCAGGTCGACCGTATCGTGGCTGTCGAGTCGGACGATGCAATCCGCACCTGCCGCCAGCTGGCCCGTCACGAGGGGCTGCTCGCCGGCATATCCTCCGGAGCCGCACTCTTTGCCGCACGGCGCATGGCCGAGGAGAAACAGAATGCCGGCAAGATGATCGTGGTCCTGCTGCCCGACTCCGGTGAACGTTACCTTACGACCAATCTCTTCGCATTCGACGAGTACCCGCTCTCAGATATGTAGCCCCACAACACCTCAAATCCATGAAATCGATCAACGAACATATCGACATGCTCTGCCCGCGAAGCGACGATCCGGAAGCCGTTCTTCAGTTCCGGCAGAGCGCCATGCCCGACACATCGCAACTCAAAGAGGCCGTCGACCTGATCAAGACCATCATGTTTCCGGGATATTTCGGCCATTGGCGCGTATCGGCCGACAACCTGCGGTCGCACATCGGCGTTGACCTCGAGCGCCTGACCGAACTGCTAACCCGACAGATCGGCGACTGTATCTCCCACTTCAGCGAACTCTGCAAGGGACTTAAAAGCGATTGCGCACCCGAACTCACCGAACGTTTCATAGATACGATTCCGGAGATCAAGCGGCTGCTCTGCATGGATATCAAGGCGGTTTTCGACGGCGATCCGGCTGCCAAAAGCCATGACGAGGTACTCTTCTGCTACCCGGGCATACAGGCCATGATCAACTACCGCATTGCACACTCGCTGTTGCAGTTGGGGATTCCGGTCATGCCGCGCATAATAACCGAGATGGCTCACTCGGCAACCGGTATCGACATCCACCCGGGGGCACAGATCGGCGAGTCATTCAGCATCGACCACGGTACGGGTGTGGTTATCGGCGAAACCTGCATCATCGGCCGGAACGTACGTTTGTATCAGGGCGTTACGCTCGGAGCCCGCAGTTTCACGCTCGACGAGCACGGACTGCCGATCGACATGCCGCGACATCCGATCATCGAGGACAACGTCATCATCTATTCCAACTCCACGATCCTGGGCCGCATCACCATCGGGCACGACTCGATCATCGGCGGTAACGTCTGGCAGGTACACAGCGTACCGCCCTATTCGCGCATCCAGCAGCGGCGGGCCATGTCGGTTTCGTTCATCGACGGAGCCGGAATCTGACCTGCGGCATCCGCTTTCAGGCACACATTTCAGCTATAACGATACGGCCATCGCAAGGTGGCCGTAAATCGTATTGCCAGGCGACCACGCCCAATCGGCTCACATACACACTCTATTACAGCGCATTGCAACACTTACAACACCAAGACGTATTGCCGGCATGATAATCATTGTTGCAAAAAATTTTCATTTTTCATGTACTATGTTTTGCATAGTAAGAAAATTTACATACATTTGCGGCAACATAAAATACTAAAACATCACAAGCAATGAAAAAATTCATACTCTCCCTGCTCGCACTGACCCTTGCAGTGTCCGCATTTGCAATGGATGCCCGCCAACCCCGCCCGGCCGTTACGGGACGGATCCTCGACGAGAACCACTCGCCCATCGCCTACGCAACCATTACGGCCATAGATGCCGACTCGATCCAGCGCGGCGGTATAACCTCGAACGAAGAGGGACGCTTCACGCTGGCCGTCGAGGCCGGTAACTACACGGTCATGGTCCGCTACATCGGCTATACGCAATACAGTGTTGCCGTCGACCTGCAATCCAACACCGACCTGGGCGATATCGTGCTGCAGCCCCAGGCCAACGAAATTCAGGGTGTGGTGGTCAAGGCGCAGATGATCACCCGCAAGGCCGACCGGTTTGTTGTCGACGTGGCGAACAATCCGGCCGAAGTGATCGGAAAGGATGGCATCGAACTGCTGAACACAGCCCCGGGCGTCTGGATCGACGACGAAAAGATCTCGATAAACGGCTCTTCGGGCACCCGCGTGATGATCAACGACCGCATGCTCAACCTCTCGGGTGACGACCTGATGGCCTACCTGCGGGCGCTCAATGCCGAAGACATACAGCGCGTCGAGGTCATTCCGATCGCCGGAGCCGAATACGATGCCAATTCGAGCGGCGGCATTATCCGCATCGTACTCAAGAAGCAGCGCACGCGCGGTGTTTCGGGTTCGGTACAGGCCCGTATGCTCACGTCGGAGATGAATCCGATATATGTCGTTCCGTCGGCCTCGATCAGCTACCACCACAACAAGATCGACATAAATGCTTCGGTAAGGTACTCCTACGACGACACAAAGGCCGAGATCATCGAGCAGGCCGACGTCCCGCAGACATATACGCTCTACGGCACGAGCCTGCTCAAGCAAAAGGCCCACCGTACAAGCGGTTCGTTCAACACGGTCTACCAGATCAACGACCGCAACAGCATCGGAGCCGAACTCTCTATGTCGGCCCGCCGGACACGGGCCGCACAGTATTCGGAATCGGACCTGCGGCAGAATGAGATATCGGATCTCGGCACCGAGGACCGCGACGGGTTCACGCGTTCCGACATCATTTCAGCCACGGCCAATTACATCCTGAAGCTCGACACGCTCGAGTCGACCTTCAAGGTCATCGGCGACTACTACTCCTACTCGGGCAAGGAGGATCACGACTACGTGTCGCAGCACATGGTCGAATCGGTTCGGAACGACTCGACCTACATGCTCGCCACAGCCACCAATTACCGTATCTATTCGCTGTCGGCCTCCGTCGACAAGCGCTTCAACGAGAAGTTCTCGCTCAACGCCGGCCTGAAGTTCAACCGCAACGAGATCTTCAACGACCAGCAGAGCCAGTACATTGACGAACAAGCGTCGTGGGTACCCTATTCGCCTCTGTGCTCGGTCACCGACTATGCCGAGAATATCGGAGCGGCCTACGGCATCTTCACGGCCAACCTGGGCAAGGTGAACTTCATGGCCGGTCTGCGGGCCGAATACACCAATACCGTCATCAAGGATGCCTCGGCGGACGACGGCCAGCACCTGACCAAGAACTACCTGAGTCTCTTCCCGAATGCCAACATCTCGGTCCCGCTCGACCAGAAAAGCGGTACGTCACTCATCTTGAGCTACGCGCGGTCGATCAGCCGTCCGAGCATCTATCAGCTGAACCAGTTCCAACCCACCTCGGAGTACGCCTACATCACGGGCAACCCCGATCTGAAACCGACATACTCCAACCGGTTCAGCCTGTCGCTGGCCCTCTTCCACAAATACAACATCACCTTCGGCGGCTCGCTGATTCAGGATTTCATAACGCAGATTGCACAACAGAGCCAGGCCGCGGAGCAGGATATCATACTCTACCGTTTCGAGAACATACCCTCCTACTGGGAGTTTTACGTTGCGGTCAACCTGCCTTTCAAGTTCACCGACTGGCTCTCGCTCAACACCAACATCATATACAACCGCAACCGCCAGCAGCTCTCCGAAAACTCCGAACGGAAGTGGTATAACATGTTCCAGACCTACAACTCGTTGAACATAACCCTTCCGTACGACTTCTACATCTCGGCGTCATACTTCCTGGTAGCCCCGCAGACATTCGGCAACCTGCATGTAAACCTTATGCAGTCAATGGCGGTATCGCTCAAGAAGAGCTTCTCGGAGAACAGGTTTACGGTCAGCGCCACCGTATCCGGATTGTTCCAAAACAATCAGAACGTAAAGGCCATGCTGCAGTCGGGAGGCTCGCGTACGCTGCGGATAAAAGAAAGTTCGCCATCATTTTCGTTGTCGCTGCGATACAACTTCTCGAACAAGGTCAAGTTCAAGCAGCGCCGCGTACAGTCCGACATCTCGTCGGAACGAAGCCGCTCGGCGCAGTGATCCAAACCCTACGGTCCGGAGGCTTATCGTCCTCCGGACCGTACAATATATGCACGGGAGTGAGGGCATTTCGCAGGTTTTTCGTACCTTTGCCGTCGGATAACCGAAATTTTGCAAAACAATGGGATTGTTCGACATATTCAAGAAACGGAAAGAGGAGTCCGCCCAAAACTCCCCAGAACAGGCCGCCGAAGAGCGCCGAGAACTCAATGCCGGCCTCGAAAAGACCAAACAGGGCCTCTTCTCGAAACTCGCACGTGCCGTCGCCGGCCGCTCGAAGGTCGACGAAAGCATGCTCGACGACCTCGAAGAGGTGCTCATCACCTCGGACGTGGGCGTCGAGACAACCGTCAAGATCATCCGCCGCATCGAGGAGCGCGTCGCCCGCGACAAATACATGAATGCCTCCGAACTGCAGTCGATCCTGCGCGACGAGATCGCCTCGCTGCTCGAGGAGAACCACGGTGACGATGCCTCATTCGGAGTCGATGCACGCGAGGGAGAGCCATACGTCATAATGGTCGTCGGTGTCAACGGTGCCGGCAAGACAACCACCATCGGCAAACTCGCCGCACAACTTCGCAAGGCCGGCAAGAAGGTCTACATAGGTGCCGCCGATACGTTCCGCGCCGCCGCCATAGACCAGCTGGCCGTCTGGGCCGAACGCGCCGGTGCCACAATGATCCGCCAGGAGATGGGGTCCGACCCCGCCTCGGTGGCATTCGACACGCTCAAGTCGGCCAAGGCAAACGGCGCCGACGTCGTGCTGATAGATACCGCCGGCCGCCTGCACAACAAGATCGGACTGATGAACGAGCTGACCAAGATCCGGAACGTCATGTCGAAGGTCATTCCCGACGCCCCGCACGAGGTGATGCTCGTCCTCGACGGCTCAACCGGCCAGAATGCATTCGAACAGGCCCGCCAGTTCACCCAGGCAACCGCCGTAACCTCGCTCGCCATCACCAAACTCGACGGTACGGCAAAAGGAGGCGTGGTCATAGGGATCAGCGACCAGTTCAAGATTCCGGTACGATACATCGGCATCGGCGAGGGTATCGACCAGCTCAAGATATTCGACCGCCGCGAATTCGTCGATGCGCTCTTCGGAGACGGAAAATAGACGCCCGCCCCATGAAACATATCAACATCATCACACTCGGCTGTTCAAAAAACCGCGTCGACTCGGAACACCTCGCGGCACGGCTGGCCGCGGCCGGCTACCGGATCTCGTTCGACAGCAACCGCACCGATGCCAAGGTCGTGGTTATCAACACATGCGGTTTCATCGGCGACGCCAAGCAGGAGTCCATCGACACGATTCTCGAATTCGCCGCTGCAAAACAGGCCGGACGCATCGAACAGCTCTTCGTTATCGGCTGCCTCAGCCAGCGCTATGCCGACGAGTTGCGTCCCGAACTTCCCGAAGTCGACCAGTTCTTCGGGGCACGCGACATGCAGGGTATCTGCCGTGCGCTGTCCGGAAAAGGTGACCCCGACACCTCGACCGAACGGCTGCTCTCGACCCCGAAACACTATGCATACCTCAAGATCGCCGAGGGTTGCAACTGGCATTGCGGCTACTGCGCCATACCGCTCATCCGCGGCCCGCACCGTTCGGTGCCGATGGAGCGGCTCGTCGAGGAGACCCGCGCGCTGGCTGAGGCGGGTGTCCGCGAACTGATGGTCATCGCCCAGGATACGACCTACTACGGCCGCGACCTGTACGGGCGGCGCTGCCTGGCCGAACTGCTCGAAAAACTGTGCCGCGTCGACGGTATCGAGTGGATCCGCCTGCACTACGCCTACCCGACCGACTTCCCTGAAGATGTCATAGAGGTCATGGCCCGCGAGCCGAAGATCTGCCACTATCTCGACATCCCGTTCCAGCACATCTCCGACAGCCAGTTACAGTTGATGCGCCGCCGGCACACCAAAGCCGATGCCTACGGGCTGATCCGCAAGTTGCGAACGGCGATTCCGGACATAGCGTTGCGGACGACGCTTCTGGTCGGCTATCCGAACGAGACGGAGGAGGATTTCGCCGAGTTGCTCGACTTTGTACGGGAGGTGCGTTTCGAACGCCTCGGGGTATTCCCCTACTCCGAAGAGGAGGGTACCTACTCGGCCGAGCACCTCACCGACAACGTCCCCGATGAGGTCAAGAACCAGCGGGTCGAGCGTCTGATGTCGCTCCAGAACGGCATCGCCGCCGAACTCAATGCGCAGCGCGTCGGCAAACGCGAAGAGGTGATCGTCGACTCGCGGCAGGGCGATTTCTACGTTGCCCGCAGCCGTTACGACTCGCCGGAGGTCGATCAGGAGATTCTGATTCCGGCCTCCGAGAGACGGCTTCTCCGCGGCCACATCTACAATGTCGAGATAACCGGTGCCGAAGACTACGATCTCTATGGCCGTGTCGTCGGCAAATAAACAGCATTGGATTTGTATATTATCGACATTTTTCCTACCTTTGAACAGGAAAAGCTAATCGAATTCCGGAAATGGCTGGCAAAAGCATAGTGAACAGTGTCGAAAGCAAAGTCTCGGAGCTGATCGAACGCCACCTGCAGTTGCGCAGGAAAACGGCAGAGCTCCAAGCACGCTGCGACAAGTTGAAAGCCAAAAACCGGGAATTGACGCTGCGGATTGCCGAAGCCGAAAAACGGATCGCAACGCTCGAACTGAGCGAGGGCCTGAGCGGCGAGGCCTCCGACCGTAAACGGGCCAGAGCACGTGTCAATCGTCTTATGCGGGAGATAGACAGGTGCATAGCCCTGCTTAACAAGTGATATTATGTCGAAACTGTCGATAACGCTGACAATAGCCGGCAAGAAGTACCCGCTGACGATAGATCAGGAACGCGAGGAGGAGTACCGGCAGGCGGAACGTGAGGTCAACCTTCGATTTTCGCAGATCAAGGAGGCCCGTTTCGAAGGCTTTCAGGACAAGGACAACCTTGCATTGGCCGCCTTGCAGATCAGTCTCGACTATATTAAAAGCCGCGTAAGCCGTTCGCTCGACGATGGGGACATAGAACGGCTGAAGAAGTTGGACGGGCGGCTGGACGATTGTCTGAACCGCCTCGACTAAACCCGGCCGCCATCTCCCACGTGTGGAGGGGCGTGTAAACGGAGGGGGGGGGTGAGGTGCAGCAAGGAGAGATACCAGCTGATTGGTTGCCACAAGATAGAGTCACTGAAGTGAAACCGGACGGTGAATGTGGGGGGGGGAGTGTAAGAGACGGAAGGAGTTGAAAGAGACGGTAAATGGAGAGTGGGGGGGGGTACGGAGAGTTTACAAACGACGGCACAAACCTCGCTAAAAAACAAGCCGGAAACAACTCCTGACCTGCGCGACACTAAAACGACGACAAGTTGAACCGAATCGTAACGATTCAAAATGAGTTCTTTAACATACGACTAAAATGGAATATCCCGCATAGATTCCTTATAGCTTTGCGAAACTGAACACTTTTTACATTGAGGTTAACTCGGTCCTTCAAAAACAGGCCTTAACCGGCCGTGAGGTCGGTGCATCCCGACGGATGCCGTTGGACGTTTGCGATCGATTTGCCGGAGCCCTCACTTATGACTTATCTATTGCAGATTCGTCAAACAAGATTAGGAATATCTATGCGGGTTTTTTGTTGAAAACTACAAAACACTATATTATACAAACTTTAAAAAAACAGTACTTATCAGAAAATGAACATATTGACAATTGTTATCGCCGCAATAGCGGCCGTCGCAGCCGTAGTAGTCTACATTGTGATAACCAATGTGCTGACCAAGAATACAATTAAGGCTCGACGCGAAACCGCCATCAAAGAGGCTGAGGCCGAAGGCGAAATGATAAAGAAGGAGAAGATTCTCCAGGCGAAAGAGAAGTTCATACAGCTCAAAAGCGAATATGACAAGCAGGTCAACGAGCGCAACGCCAAACTCAAGGAGCGCGAACAGGCAGTCCGCCAGAATGAGAACTGCATCGCTCAGCAGCAGAAGGAGCTCGACCGGAAAAACAATGAAAACACCCGTTTGCGCGAGCAGCTCGAAAATCAGCTGGCTGCCGTAGACCGCAAGAAGGAGGAGATCGACCGCATGATCAAGGAGCAGAACGTACGGCTCGAACAGATCAGCGGAATGAGCAGCGAGGAGGCCAAGAACATCCTCATCGAGAACATGAAAGCCGAAGCCAAGGCCGAAGCAATGACATTCATCAACGAGACCATCGAAGAGGCCAAGATGAGTGCCAACAAGGAGGCTAAGCGCATTGTGGTTCAGACCATACAGCGTGTAGCGACCGAGACGGCGATCGAGAATTCGGTTACGGTCTTCAACATCGACAGCGACGAGGTCAAGGGCCGTATCATCGGCCGCGAAGGTCGTAACATCCGTGCTCTGGAGGCTGCCACCGGAATCGAAATCATCGTTGACGATACGCCCGAGGCGATCATTCTTTCGGGCTTCGACCCCGTGCGCCGCGAGATAGCACGTCTGGCTCTGCACCAGCTCGTTACCGACGGCCGTATCCATCCGGCACGTATCGAAGAGGTCGTGGCCAAGGTCCAGAAGCAGATCGAGGAGGAGATCGTCGAGGTCGGAAAACGTACCACGATTGACCTGGGAATACACGGTCTGCATCCCGAACTGATCCGACTGATCGGCAAGATGAAATACCGCTCGTCGTACGGTCAGAACCTGTTGCAGCACTCGCGCGAAACCGCAAATCTGGCAGGCATCATGGCGGCCGAACTCGGTCTGAATGCCAAGGTGGCTCGTCGGGCCGGCCTGCTGCACGATATTGGCAAGGTGCCCGATGACGAACCCGAACTCCCGCACGCAATAATCGGTATGAAACTCGCCGAGAAGTACAAGGAGAAGGCCGATGTCTGCAACGCAATCGGTGCGCACCACGACGAAATCGAGATGACATCGCTCTACGCTCCGATCGTACAGGTCTGCGACGCCATTTCGGGTGCACGTCCCGGCGCCCGTCGCGAAGTGGTCGAGTCGTACATCAAACGTCTCAAGGAGATGGAGGATATCGCGCTGTCGTACCCCGGCGTCATGAAGACTTATGCCATTCAGGCCGGCCGCGAACTGCGCGTGATCGTGGGTGCAGACAAGCTGTCGGATCAGCAGTCCGACCAGCTTTCGCACGATATAGCAAAGAAGATTCAGGACGAGATGACCTATCCCGGACAGGTGAAGATCACGGTTATCCGCGAAACCCGTTCGGTAAGTTACGCAAAATAACCGGCAGGCGGCGAACGGCCGTACATAAACAGCCGATAAAGAGAACGGATCCTTTCGGTCGGAATCCCGGCCGAAAGGATTTTTTGTGTACAACGGCGGGGCGGGTCAACTCTCGCAATCTCACAACTATCGACGAGCTACGGCCAATATCCCGTAAGGTCCGGTGCTGTCAGACCGCAACGGGCCATCGGTATGGCCGGTTAATGATTTTCCCGGGAGCACTGCTTGCACAACTCGCACCCCCTAAGCAATCCGCACAGTCCATCTCTCTCGAATCCAGACGGCTGGCGGCAAAACGCGTATTACATTTGAATTAAATTGCGGATAAAAATATCGGATTCACGTCACAAGTTCTTAACTTTGCACGTGAACAAAAAAAGATGGATCCGTCATGAGCAAAACAAGGATACTGGTCGTCGACGACGAAGAATCTCTTTGCGAAATACTGCAGTTCAACCTCGAAGTGGAGGGCTACGAGGTCGATGTCGCCTACAGCGCCGAAGCAGCCCTGCGACTCGATCTGACCCGCTATTCGCTTATTCTGCTCGATGTGATGATGGGACAGATGAGCGGCTTCAAGATGGCCCAGACCCTCAAGCGCGACCCGTTGACCGCAAATATCCCGATCATCTTCTGCACGGCCCGCGACAGCGAAGACGATACGGTTGCCGGATTGAATCTCGGAGCCGACGACTATATTGCCAAACCCTTCTCGCTGCGCGAGGTGATAGCCCGTGTCAAGAGTGTCCTGCGCCGTCAGACCCCGAAAAACGACCAGCCGCACAACGACTCCATCGTCTATCAGTCCCTCACGCTCAACATGCTCAACAAACGCTGCACGCTCGATGGCGAGGAGATACAATTGACCAAAAAGGAGTTCGAGATATTGGCACTGCTGCTGCAAAATCGCGGACGGATCTTCTCGCGCGACGAAATCCTCGAACATGTCTGGACTGACGAAGTGGTTGTACTCGACCGTACCATAGATGTGAATATCACCCGACTCCGTCGAAAAATAGGCCGGTATGGCCACAATATCGTGACACGACTCGGATACGGTTATGGATTTGAAGAGCAATAGATGGTCGTACCATCAAAGCATGTTCGTTGCGCTGTTGGCACTGCTTTCGGCATTGCTGATCTGTATCCTCGGCTTCCAGTATTCGCGCGAACGCAGATTCCGGATCGAAATGCTCGACACGCGCCTGCAACTCTTCAATGCCGGACTGGGCGAGGCCCTCAGAAACGGAATCGCTCCCGATGAGTACATCGCCCGGCAAACAGGCATGCTCCGCGACGTGCGTGTAACGTTGATCGACACCCTCGGCCACGTCCTCTACGACTCCGAAGAGGATGTGGCACTCATGCCAAACCACGCCGACCGACAGGAGGTCAGACAGGCAATCAGCAACGGATACGGATATACAACCCGAAGAATGTCGGCCGGGAACGGAAACCACTACTTCTACTCCGCCTCGCGTATCGACAACCGTATCATACGTTCGGCCCTGTCGTACCGCATGCCCTTAGGCGCCATCCTGCGAAGCGACATTCATTTCATAGCCATCATGATCGCCATTGCGGCCGTCATGAGCATCATAGCATTCTACTACACCCGCCGGCTCGGCCAAAACATAGTCAGGCTGCGCGAATTCGCCATGCGGGCCGACCGCGGCGAGGAGATCGCCGACATAAAACCCTTTGCCGCCGACGAGTTGGGAGAGGTCTCCAACCACATAGTACAGCTATACAGCCAGCTGCAACGGGCCAAGGACGACCTGTGCCGCGAACACGAACAGGTCCTGCGCGAACAGGAGGAGAAGACGATCATCAAGCGGCAGCTGACCAACAACATCAATCACGAACTCAAGACTCCGGTAAGCTCCATAAAGGGGTATCTGGAGACGATCATCAACAATCCCGACCTGCCGAACGACAAGCTGCGCACGTTTGTCGAGAAGAGCTATGCCCAGAGCGAACGGTTGTTGCAACTGCTTCAGAATGTCTCGACACTGACCCGAATGGATGAGGGAGGCCAGGTTATCCAACGCAGCCAGGTCGACCTGTGCGACATAATCCGCGAAGTGGCTGCCGAAGTGGCCCTGCGGCCGCCTCTCGACCGCATGCGTATCAACTGCGACTTCCTCGACCGGCAAATGCCCTTGTACGGGAACCAGCAGCTGCTGCTGTCGATCTTCCGCAACCTGACCGACAATGCCATAGCCTACTCCTGCGGCCGCGACATATTCATCGAACTGACCGGCGAATCCGACAGTTGCTATTCGCTGCGCTTCTCGGACAACGGCGTCGGGGTCGAACCGGAACATCTCGGACGGATTTTCGAACGTTTCTACCGCGTTGACAAGGGCCGCAGCCGGAAACAGGGCGGAACCGGTCTCGGACTGGCTATCGTCAAGAATGCCGTCATGTTCCACGGCGGCACCATCACGGCTTCGCTGCGCAAGGACGGCGGTCTGGCTTTCGATTTTACACTCAACAAAAGATAGCAGCACCATGTGGCAGCCTCATATCAGGCCTCCCCATACCCGTACAACCCAAACTCTCCCGACCGGCCCGATAATCCAGCCGGTATTCCACTGAATGTCCACTGCGTCAATTTCTGATGCCACATTTGCCCAACCGGCCCCGACAACGTGTGCATTCCGCCGCGCGGCCGTACGGCAACGACAAAAAAATTGTGCGGCACCTTGACCAGAAGGCACCGCACAAATTCTATCGACAAAATCGTTACTATTTGGCCGTATTGAGACGTTTCTCCCTGATACGAGCCTTCTTACCGGTCAGGTTGCGCAGATAGTAGATTCTTGCGCGACGTACGACACCGACTTTGTTGACTTCGATGCTGTCGATATTGGGCGAGTAGAGAGGGAAGATTCGCTCGACGCCCACACCGTTCGAAACCTTGCGGATGGTGAACATCTTGGTCATTCCACGTCCCTTGATCTGGATAACCACGCCGCGGAAACTCTGCAGACGCTCCTTGTTACCCTCGATGATCTTGTAGGTCACGGTAATCGTGTCGCCGCTCTTGAACGAAGGCAGTTGCTTTTCGCCCCACATTGCCTGTTCGACAGACTTGATGATTTGATCTTTGTTCATTGTTTAAACAATTATTCGTTACAGTGCGAAATATTACGGCTGCACGACTCCTACCATAACGACCTCTTTCGGCCGATAATCCCGATCCTGCCACCCTCCCCGCCACAGCCTCATCGGCCGGCAGACAGGCAACGGACCACGGTTCGCACCCTCGCAAGAGATTTCTACACTCCCGTTGGGACGACAAAAGTAGCCGATAATTTGATAATTACCAAATTTTGGCGAATTAAATTCTTCATTTGTGCCTCATGCCCCGCCGTCCGACACCGAAAAAAAGCTATCTTTGTCTGATTGAAAATACGAAAACCGATGAACAAACCTCTGATATTTATCACCAACGACGACGGCGTCGAAGCCAAAGGTTTCCGCGAGCTGATCGACGTGGCAGCCGAATTCGGACGGGTCGTGGCAATAGCGCCCGAACAGACCCAGTCCGGAATGTCGCACGCCATAACCATGTTCCGGCCGCTCTTCATGCGGCTGGTCGACGAACGTCCCGATGTCAGGGTCTACGCACTCTCGGGAACCCCGGTCGACTGCGTCAAGATGGCTTTCGACTACCTGCTTGCCGACGACCATGTCGCCCTAACGCTCTCGGGCATTAACCACGGTTCGAATTCGGCCATCAACGTCCTCTATTCTGGAACGATGGGGGCAGCAATCGAAGGCAGTTTCTACGGGGCTCCGTCGGTGGGGCTGTCTCTGCTCGACCATGCTCAGGATGCCGATTTCGAGGCCTCGAAACAGGTTGCGCGGCAGGTGATCGCAAAGATGCTCGACAATACCCCGACTCTGCCCATGTGCCTCAACATCAATATCCCGATGGGCCGCCCCGAACAGATCCGCGGTATCAGACTCTGCCGGCAGAACCGCGGGTTCTGGCGCGAGAGTTTCTATTGCCGGCAGGACCCACGCGGGAAGGATTACTTCTGGCTCACCGGAGAGTTCTATAACGAAGAGCCCGAATCGACCGATACCGACGAATGGGCACTGCAGAACGGATATGTTTCGGTGGTCCCAATACAGGTCGACCTGACCAATTACCGCCAGCTCGACGAGTTGCGGGATATATTCTGACCTGTGACTCGCCTCTGCTCAAAATAATACGGTCCGTGGGAACAACCTTCCCACGGACCGTATCGTTATATCTCTCCCCACAGACAATCAGCCTGCCATGAGCTATTTCAGCCTTGTACGGTAACCGGCCTTGAAACGGCCCTTGGTAAAATTGAGCAGTTTGCTGCGTATCAGGTTGCGGCGCAGCGGCGACAACCGATCCGTAAAAACCTTACCGTCGAGATGGTCGTACTCATGCTGGATAACCCGCGCGGCATATCCGTCGAACTCCTCGTCATGCTCGACAAAATCCTCGTCGAGATAACGCATGCGGATCTTCACCGGCCGCGACACATCCTCATGCAGCCCCGGCAGGCTCAGGCAACCTTCATTGAACAGTTCCTCCTCCTCCGAACGCTCATAGATCTCCGGATTGATGAAGGCACGTTTGAAATCAGCCAGGGCCGGATTCTCATCGGCCCACGGCGTACAGTCAACAACGAACATACGGATCGCCTTGCCGATCTGCGGCGCCGCAAGCCCTACACCTTCAGCCTCGTACATCGTCAGGAACATGTCGGCAACCAACTGTTTCAGGTCGGGATAGTCCGCCGGAACAGGCTTGCACTCCTCCCGCAGCACGTTAGCCCCGTAAATAACTATCGGATATATCATCTCTAATTCCTCCTCGTTTTGTCTTCTTCAAATTGTTTCGCGTTCTCCGCAGCACATACTACAAATTCTCTTCGCACGGTCCCGGCCGATTTCTGCACGCCCCACCGGTCAATCACTGCACGACTCCTGTCGCTTCCCCCCCCGCCACATCTACATATCTGCATACCGCTCACGCGGGGGAGGGAGTACACATCCCTCTTCACTCCGCTGCGACGTCTAACGCCAACCGCCCCCGTCCTATTCCCTGCCGGAATCGGGCTGCATACTGCGGCTCTGCATGTAGTCCTGCAGAATGATGGTCGCCGAAATACGGTCGACCAGCGCCTTGTCGCGGCGGGCCATGCGGCCTATGCCACTCTCGAGCATCGTCCGGTGGGCCAGCACCGATGTGAAACGTTCGTCATACAGCACCACGTCGATCCCGGAAAACTCCCTGCGCAGACGCCCGACGAACGGTTCGATCTGTTTCCAGCTGTCGCTCATCGACCCGTCCATACGTTTCGGCTTGCCGACTACGATCGTCGAAACCTCGTTCTCCGCCACGTAACGCTTCAGGTAGGGCATCAACTCCGACGTCGCAACCGTATCTAGCGCCCCGGCAATGATCTGCAACGGGTCGCTCACGGCCAGTCCCGTACGCCGCAAACCGTAATCTATGGCAAGTATCCGTCCCACGATACCGATCCTTCAGCCGCGTTCTACAACAACCGGAGCGCCGTATTAAAGGTTCTGTTTCTTGAACAGCTTGCGGAACGAGCACTCCTCTTCGATCATAGCATGCAGCTTGTCGATAGCCACGCGTTCCTGCTGCATCGTATCGCGATGACGCACCGTTACGGTATTGTCTTCGAGCGTCTGCCCGTCGACCGTGATGCAGAACGGCGTACCGATGGCATCATGACGGCGGTAGCGTTTGCCGACCGAATCCTTCTCGTCGTATGCCACATTGAAGTCGTATTTTAACAGATCGACGATCTTCTGAGCCACCTCGGGCATACCGTCCTTCTTGACCAGCGGCAACACGGCAGCCTTGACCGGAGCCAGAGCCGCCGGGAAACGCAATACCACACGCTGTTCGCCATTTTCGAGTTTCTCTTCGAGGTACGATGCCGACAGCACCTGCAGCACCATACGGTCGACACCGATCGAGGTCTCTACCACATACGGAACATAGCTTTCGCCGGTCTCCGGATCGAAATACTGCATCTTTCGGCCCGAGAACTTCTGGTGGTTGCCCAAGTCGAAGTCGGTACGCGAGTGTATACCCTCGACCTCCTTGAATCCGAACGGGAAGTTGTATTCGATATCGGTAGCGGCATTTGCGTAATGGGCCAGTTTTTCGTGGTCGTGGAAGCGGTAGTTGTCGTCGCCGAAGCCCAGGGCGCGATGCCATGCCATACGGGTCTGTTTCCACTCGTTCCACCACTTCATCTCCTCGCCCGGGCGGACAAAGAACTGCATCTCCATCTGTTCGAACTCACGCATGCGGAAGATGAACTGACGGGCCACGATCTCGTTTCGGAAGGCCTTGCCGATCTGCGCGATACCGAACGGAATCTTCATACGGCCGGTCTTCTGGACATTCAGGAAGTTTACAAAGATACCCTGTGCGGTCTCCGGACGCAGGTAGATCGTACTTGCCCCATCGGCCGTCGAACCGACCTGTGTCGAGAACATCAGGTTGAACTGGCGTACATCGGTCCAGTTTCGCGTGCCGGAGATCGGGCATACGATCTCGCAATCGAGAATGATCTGACGCAACCCGTCCAGATCTGTTGCATTCATCGCCTCCGTATAGCGGCGATGAATCTCGTCGCGGCGGGCGGCCAACTCGACCACACGCGGCGATGTCGTACGGTACTGCTGCTCGTCGAACTTCTCGCCGAAACGCTTGCGGGCCTTCTCGACCTCCTTTTCGATCTTTTCATCCTGCTTGGCGATCCAATCCTCGATCAGCACGTCGGCGCGATAACGCTTCTTCGAATCGCGGTTGTCGATCAGCGGGTCGTTGAATGCGCTCACATGGCCCGAAGCCTCCCACGTACGGGGATGCATGAAGATCGCAGCGTCGATGCCGACGATATTCTCGTGGAGCTTGACCATCGAATCCCACCAGTAACGCTTGATGTTGTTCTTCAGCTCAACGCCGTTCTGGCCGTAATCGTAAACGGCACTCAATCCGTCATAGATCTCGCTCGAGGGGAATATGAATCCGTACTCCTTGCAGTGAGCGACCAATTTCTTGAAAAGTTCTTCCTGTGTCATTATGTTAGAATTATTTTTGAGTCCATATTTACGGGTTGCAAAGTTAGACAATTAATCGCAAACGGCAATCGAATTTGCGATTTAAACGACAGCCGGCGGCATAACTCTTCCGGCCGGTCGCTCCGCAACGGCATTACATCACGAACAGCAGCGCATCGGGCCGTAGAGCAGCCTCCTGCACCAACACCGTTCACGGCAATCCGAGGATCGGTCCGCTAACCGAATATTGTCTTGACAATAAGATTTGTAGCACCCTTGTTGGCGGCTATGTAATCGGCCGCCTTGCGGGACGTCCGCAAACGCAGCTCCTCATCAGCCTCGAGCGGTGCGAACCACTCCTCCAGTTCGGCCGTCGTGGTGACCGAGCGGCATGCCCCCAGGGCGATCATGTCGCACGCCTCCTTGAACTTGTGGTATTTGGGGCCGAAGGCGATCGGCATGCCGTATGTCGCCGGCTCCTGGGTATTGTGGATGCAGACTCCGAACCCGCCGCCGATATAACACCACTCGGCATATTGATACAACTGATTCAGAATCCCTATCACGTCGACAATCATGAGGTGTGCCGATGCAACATCGCTGTTCTCGTCGCAACGGCTGTAACGTACCGCACCGCCCCGGCACTCCGACATCAGCCGTTCGATACGCGGCTCCTCCATTTCGTGCGGCGCCACGATGAACTTTATCTCGGGATGGTTGTTGATGAACGGGATCAATATGTCCTCATCCGGCCGCCAGCTGCTTCCGACGATGAACAGCCTCTTGTCGCCCTTGAATCTCTCGATCAAAGGGTAGCGAGCCGCCTGCGAAGGGAGTGCCGCGGCACGGTCGAAACGCGTATCTCCCGCCACGACAACATTGTCGAACCCGATACCGGCCAGAAGGCGTTTCGACTCGTTGTTCTGGACGAAGATCGTATCGAAGGTCTGCAGCGCCCGCCGGAACGCCCCGCCCCACGGCCGGAAAAAGACCGAATCGGGCCGGAACAGCGACGAAAAGATATATGTACGGATTTCGCGCCGACGCAACTCGGCAAGATAGTTCAGCCAGTAGTCATACTTGACGAAGATAGCAGCCTCGGGGCGGACGATGTCGAGAAATCGCCTTGCATTGGCAACCGTATCGGCCGGAAGGTAAAATACCATGTCCGCCGCCGGATAGTTCTTTCGTATTTCGTAGCCCGAGGGCGAGAAAAATGTCAGCAGAATACGGTATTCGGGATGGCGTTCATGGATCATTTCGATCACCGGCCGTCCCTGCTCGAACTCCCCGAGCGACGAGACATGTATCCACACCACCCGTTTCCCGTCGCCGACCGCCTCGTGCAACCGTTCGAAAATACCCTTGCGGCCGTCGACCCACAACCGTGCCTTGGGATTCCAATGAGCCGCAACCTTGATAGCAGCCGTATATGCCGCTATGCCTAAACTATACCACCACATTCCGAATATCGTTCTCTGTTATATTTTGTTTTCTGTCCGCACCTTTCCGGGTAGGCCCGTCACCACCTGAACTCCATGGCATCGGGCACATAGCGCACCGTAAAACTGCCATCCGGATACCGGTCAACGGCCACCAGGTCGAATTGCGGCTCCAAAGATACGTCATATAATGACAAATACAATGAGGCGGCACGTGTCAACGACGCAACCTTCCGCCTGTCGATCGCATCTTCCGGTGTCGTCAGGCCTCCGGCCCGCCGCGTCTTGACCTCCACAAAATGTATCCTGTCGCCGCGCCGTGCCACGATGTCGATCTCGTAACGGCCGTTCCGCCAGTTGCGGTGAAGAAGCTCGAAACCGTTCCCGCGCAACCACTCCGCAGCAGCATCCTCGCCGCCCATACCTATTTTATATGTATCCGGCACCGCCATAAGACCTCTCCAAAAAATTGCTCCGACACCACTGCCCTGCCATCACCTTTTGTTCCCCCCCCCACACACATCAGCCTTCGCCCCTGGGTGGCTCACGGCCGGCCTACATCAGCAGTGACAGGTCGTCGCCAGGATTGAGCTCGACCGTCGCACGGCCGTGCTTGAACAGCCGCATCGGACGGCTGCCGATCAACTCCATGCGTCCGCCTTCGATACGCAGCATGCACCCCTCGCGCAGTCCGACAACATACCGGCGCGGATTGGCCTCGATATATTCGAGGATGCGCTGCTCGCGTGTCTCCCCGGCGTGACCCTCGGGATTGGCATCGAGATAGTGCGGGTTGATCTGGAAACGAACCGCCCCGATTGCCGAAAATGATTTCGGCTGCACGATGGGCATGTCGTTGGTCGTGCAGATCGTCGGGCAGGCCACATTGCTGCCGGCACTCCAGCCCACATATGGGATTCCCTTGGCTATCCGGCCGCGGATGGCCGTCATCAGTCCCTGCCGCTGCATCATCCGCGCCAGAGCAAACGTATTGCCCCCGCCGACACATATCGCCTCGGCCTTCAGGATCGCCTGACGGGGGTTCCGGGCCTGATGCACCGACGATACCCTGATTCCAAGTTCGTCGAAGCGGCGCTGAACCTTAGCCTCGTACTCATCGTACGAAAACGTCACGGCAGCATAGGGCACGAAAGCAACCTCGCGCACCCCGCGCAGAAAATCGGCTATCTGCGGCATCGGATACTGCAGATACGGCTCGCCGGCATTGGTCGAGTTGCTGATCAACAAAAGTCGCATGTCATTCATTGTATATCTTCTGTTTTTGGATTTCACAATCGGTCTCAGGAGCGTCCCGTTATAAAACGTTCGATCGTCGGCGGGTAATATTCATGTTCGAGCCGGTGGATCCTGGCTTCGAGACTCTGCGGAGTATCCTCGGGCGTCACCTCGCACTCGTACTGCGCAATGACCGACCCGTTGTCATAGTGTTCGTCGACCTGATGGATTGTTATTCCGCTGCGGCGGCAACCGGCCGCAATCACCGCCTCGTGGACATGGTGCCCGTACATTCCGCGCCCGCCGAAAGCCGGCAGCAGCGACGGATGTATATTCACGATCCGCCCCCGATATGCCTCGACAATGTGCGCAGGCAGCAGCCACAGCCATCCCGCCAATACTATATAATCAATATCTCGACTTGCCAGGATGTCGGCCAGCCCGTGCGGATCGTTCAACTCCTCGCGCGAGGTCACGATCGCCTCGATACCGCACTCGGCGGCATGTGCCAGCACCCCGGCCCGCGGATTCGACGACACCACCAGCCGCACCCGAATCACGGGCGAACCGGCAAAATAACGGGCAATATTCAGCATATTCGACCCGGCCCCCGAGGCGAATATTGCGATATTCTTAATACTCAAGTGATTGTCCATAAAAAATCCGACCAATCAACAAAAAATTCCGTTGATTTGCCAAAAGTAATAAAAAAAGTGTTACTTTTGCGCAAAATTATGAAGTGAATTTTGTAAATTTAACAGCTAAATATTGTTTAACCAAAAATTTGAAAATTATGTCAGAAGTTGCATCTAAAGTAGTTGAGATTATCGTGGATAAACTTGGCGTAAAAGAGTCTGAAGTAGTTCCCGAAGCAAGTTTCACCAACCACCTCGGCGCTGACTCGCTCGATACCGTTGAGCTGATCATGGAGTTCGAGAAGGCATTCGACATTCAGATCCCCGACGAAGACGCTGAGAAGATCACCACAGTCGGCGACGCTATCTCGTACATCGAAGCTAAGAAGAAATAATTCTGATCTCTCGAAACATTCACCCGCATCGCAGACTGCGTATTAAAGTCATTCAACCTTAAACCAAAAATTATGTCAGGAAGAAGAGTAGTTGTTACAGGTATAGGAACCATTAACCCTCTGGGTCACAACATTGAAGAGTTTTTCTCAAATCTTGAGAATGGCGTCAGCGGTGCCGCCCCAATTACTCGATTCAACGCGGAAAAGTTTAAAACGACGTTTGCGTGCGAAGTTAAAAATTACGATCCCGCCCAATATTTCGACCGTAAAGAAATCCGTCTCTACGACCTCTATACGCAATTCGCGCTCATCGCGGCAAAACAGGCCGTCGAAGATGCCAAGATCGATCTCGACAGCATCGACAAGGAGATGGTTGGCGTTATCTGGGCTTCGGGTATCGGAGGTCTGGAAACATTCTTCCAGGAAGTTAAGGGCTTTGTCGAAGGAGGTTATACTCCTCGATTCAGCCCTTTCTTTATCCCTAAGATGATTGCCGATATCGCAGCCGGTCACATCGCCATCAAATACGGATTCATGGGACCTAACTACTGCACCGTATCGGCTTGCGCATCATCGAACCACGCAATGATCGATGCGCTCAACTATATCCGCCTCGGAAAGGCCGATATTATCGTCACCGGAGGATCGGAAGCTGCTGTAAATGAACCCGGCGTAGGCGGTTTCAGCTCGATGAAGGCCATCTCGACCCGTAACGACGACCCAAAAACCGCTTCGCGTCCCTTCGACGTCAATCGTGACGGTTTCGTAATCGGCGAAGGCGCCGGTGCTCTTATCTTCGAGGAGTACGAACACGCCAAGGCCCGCGGAGCCAAGATCTATGCCGAAGTCGTAGGCGGTGGCTTGAGTGCCGATGCTCACCACTTCACCGCACCGCACCCCGAAGGTGTCGGCGCTATGAAGTCGATGAGAGACGCTTTGAAGGACGGAGGCATCAAGCCTTCGGACATCGATTACATCAACGTGCACGGAACATCCACTCCGCTCGGCGATACCGCTGAATTGAAGGGCATTGCAGCCGTATTCGGAGATGCGATCTACGACCTCAACATCTCGTCGACAAAATCTATGACCGGTCACCTGCTGGGCGCTACCGGTGCTGTCGAGGCCCTCGCCTGCATAATGGCTATCGACAACGGTGTCATCGCTCCGACTATCAACTGCGAGGAGCTCGATCCCGCTATCGATCCAAAACTCAACCTCACGTTGAACACCGCGCAGAAACGAAACGTAAACTATGCCATGAGCAATACGTTCGGATTCGGCGGACACAACTCGACGGTCATTTTCGGCAAGGTTCGTTAAAAAACTTTTTGTCGTGTTCGATCTGATTAGGCGTTTTTGGAAAAAGCGTTTCGGCCCCGATCGCGAATACTACTCCGTTATAGACGATATTTTCGGAATCTGTCCCGAAAATATCGAGCTTTACAAGCTGGCTTTGATTCACAAGTCAGCTTCTTTGTTTCTGGACGACGGCAGGCAGCTGAACAACGAACGGCTCGAATTTCTCGGTGATGCGATTCTCGAATCCATTGTCTCGGACTATCTCTTCATCGAGTATCCCGATGCATCGGAGGGGGCTCTGACACAGTTGCGTGCAAAGATCGTCAGCCGGCATTCGCTCAACCAGCTGGCTGTCCGAATCGGACTGGACAAGCATGTGGTATCGCATTCCAACGGCCAGCTGTCTCAGAAACACATTTTCGGTGATGCCCTCGAGGCGATGATCGGTGCCATATACCTCGACAAGGGCTACAACCTCGTAAACCGGCTCGTGATAAACGACCTGATCGGGCACAACATCGATCTCGACGAGGTGGCGACCGAAGAGTGCGACTTCAAGAGCCGGCTGATCGAGTGGTGCCAGAAGAACCGCCAGAGCATCTCGTTCCGCACCACGCCTGCCAGCAACTATTCCGAAAGCCATCCGGTCTTCGTATCGACGGTCGTGATCGACGGCATAGATGTCGGCCAGGGTTCGGGCGATTCGAAGAAAGAGGCCGAACAGAATGCTGCCGGATCGGTCTGGCAGATAATGTCGGACAATGAGTTCGGGGACCAGCTGCTCGAATATGTCGACAAATATTCCTCAGAATAACTGATATTTTCTCACTCCGTAAAAATGGCTGACGGCGACGGATTGACCATACGCGACAAGATCGCAACACGCGGCATTGCATCGCTCGACGATGCCGAACTGCTGGCCGTTGTCATGGGCGAGGATACCTCGTCTCCTGCGGCGGCGGATAGTGCACGCAGCCTTCTGGAGCGCTATCCGACACTGTCGGAGATCAGCCGTGAAGAGACGGCCCGGCTGCGCATGGTCGCGGGACTCGGGCTGAAACGCGCCGAACGGATCGCCGCAGCAACCGAATTCGGACACCGCCTCCGCTCGGCCGAAGCCGATTCGATCCGGACCGTCGAATCGAGCGACGACATTCGCCGCATCTTCACCCCAATACTCGGAAACCTGCGCCACGAAGAGAGCTGGGCAGTATATCTCACCGCCTCGAACCGTATCATCGACCGCTGCCGGATCGGCCAGGGAGGTGTCCGCGAAACGGTCATGGATCAACGGCTCGTGGTCAAACGGGCCCTGGAACTGCTCGCCACCCGTATCATCATCGTACACAACCACCCTTCGGGCACAGCTCAACCCAGCGACAACGACCGTACGATAACCGCCCGCATCAAGGAGGCCGCCGCGCTGTTCGACATTCAACTGCTCGACCATATCATCATCGCCCGCGACGAAGAGTTCAGTTTCCTCCAGGCGGGGCTGCTCTAATACGTCTCACACCGACACCCGATCGAGACACACAACCTCGACAACCGACGCATTGAAGGTCGGACAACGGGAATCTTTCGTTCGTCAAGACGTGCAAAATCCGATTAAAATTCCTATTTTTGCATGTCAAAACATTCAGGCAAGAATATATGAAATACGCTGTCATCCGCACCGAAAAAGGCGACATGAAAGCCGAACTCTATGAACATGAGACCCCGATTACGGTAGCCAACTTCTGCAAACTGGCTTCAGCCGGATTTTACGACGGGCTGACATTCCATCGTGTAATTCCCGATTTCGTCATCCAGGGCGGCTGCCCCTTCGGCGACGGTACCGGCGATGCCGGATATACAATCCCCTGCGAAACATCCGCCCCGCGCCAATATCATGACCGTGGCGTAATGTCGATGGCCCATCGCGGAAAGGATACCGGAAGCTGTCAGTTCTTCATCTGCCTCAACCGCGAAACAACCAAACATCTCGACGGCGTTCATACGGCATTCGGACGCGTCGTGGAGGGTCTTGACGTTATCGACGACATCCGTGCCGGCGATACCATTCTGAGCATAACCATCGAGGAAAAATAATCTGATAAAACCATGGAATTCGAAGGAATAGTCTACAAGATACTGCCCAAACAACACGGTACGGGCGCACGCGGCGAATGGACCAAAATGTCGGTAATATTCGAAATGCCGAGTGAATTTTCACGCAAGGTATGCGTTTCGTTCTTCGGCGACAAGACCTCCTATGCCGAATCTCTCAGGGAGGGCGACCGCGCTCTGGTATCGATCAACATCGAGTCGCGCGAATACAACGGCCGCTGGTATACCGATGTCAAGGCATGGAAGGTACAGAAGATAACTCCGGAATCGACCGCTTCGGCCCCGATTCCCGATCTGCCTCCGCTCGACGGCAACGAACCTTTCGAATCGGCCGGTCAGAATGCAGGTACGGTAGACGACATGCCATTCTAAACAGCGCCAGATGTCAGAACTGAAAAAGATCATCCGATCGCTGTTGCTGGTGGCAATCATCGGAATAATGGCCGGATGCATAATATCACACCACTCCGATCAGCTCAGGCTGCCCTCCACGGATACGAAATACCGCCGCGCCGTCGAGCGGCTGAATTCCGAACTGGCATCGGTCAGCAAAGGTGATGATATCGAGGTCGACTCGGCCGAGTATGCCGGCAACCACACCATACGCTTCTTCTACACGCTCAAGCAGAACGAGCTTTCGGCACAGGCCCGGAAAGAGTTGATCAACCAGCTCGACTCCGAACTGAATGAACGTTTCGCAAAGAGACGGATATCCGTCTCGCACTCCGATCCGCTCACATTCGAGTACGTCTATCGCTATCCGTCGGGCAAAGAGGCCTTCACACTGCGACTGCCTACCGAAAAATAATTGCTCGCCGATCACACACCCGCACCTCAGTAAAACGGTCCGGCATATACCCGTACCGGGAATAACCTGCGCTCCACGGACAGCACTGTCGGTACAGCACTCGAGCGTATGGCACTCGAGCGTATGGCAGTAAAAACAGTAAAGCCCGTCTCATCGAGGAGGCGGGCTTTGCCAATCATAAGCGCAGATACCTAATCCGCGCTGTGAGTTGTTACTCGTTCGAAGCCAGCGGTGCAGCTACACTGTAGGTTCTGGCACCCAGCTCCTTGTCGATCATATACAGACCAAACTTGTTACCTTCGACCATCTTCAGCTGATCGATAATCTCACGAGCATTCTCCTCTTCCTCAACCTGCTCGTCGACAAACCATACGAGCATGTTCTTCGTGGCGATATCCTTCTCGTCATCGGCCAGCTGGAACAGTTTGTTGATCATCTCGGTCACCTGCTTTTCGTGAGCGAGCGTATCCTCATACATTGCCAGCGGCGTTGCCCACTCGGTCTGAACCTTCGCGATCGGAGCCAGCACAACACGGCTGTTGCGCGAGTTCAGATAATTGATCAGGATCTGAGCATGGTCCTGCTCCTCCTTGAACTGGATTGCAAACCAGTTGGAGATACCTTTCAGGCCCTGAGATGCGGCATCCATCGACATCGACAGGTAAAGATAAGCCGACCAGAATTCGGCATTGATCTGCGCATTGATAGCGTCTTGCAATTTCTGACTTAACATGGCTTTAAGATTTTTATTTGTTATACGTTTTTCTGTCTCTTTTTCTACGTTGCAAAGATACTCAATTCAAATGCATGATATACCTAAAAAATAGCAAAAATGCGTTTATATTTTTTTATATCGTCATAAGCAAACCCTATAGCATATACATATATTCTCTGGCGTCCACGCCACAGGGCCAATAACTTAGCAATACATACCGAACCGCCGGGTTACCGCTCTATTCAGGAGGCCGCCGATGTCCGCACACCGGCATCCTCCGAAGGCATACGCTGCAGACGTCCGGGTCCGGCATGTCACCCAAGCCCGCAAATCCATAACCCGGCTGCAAAATACATGCCTCATCTTTCGGTCCTGCACTCCCGTTCCACGCCCTTCGCGACCCGGTTTCGGCACAACATTCCAACAAACTTCGATGAAAAAAGTTCATTTTTTTTGCTCTTATCAAAAAAGTTAGTAATTTTGTGCTCCGAAAAGTTCGGGATGTAGCTCAGCCCGGTTAGAGTACACGTCTGGGGGGCGTGTTGTCGCTGGTTCGAATCCAGTCATCCCGACAAATGACAAAGCTTGATAATCATCTGATTATCAAGCTTTGTCGGTTTATATGACATGACTGAAAAGGTTCGGGACCTCTCTTATGGATTTTTCAACGCGCCCGATGCCGTAGTATCCGATACAACACCAGAGGCTGTCGTATCGACACACTGGAGCGCTCCCGTATCATTGTTTTCGAAGTCATGCACGAGCAGGGTCAGCGATGGCCTCATAGCCCCGATAAACAGTATAAATATCCCGACAAGAATCAGTATGAGATATCTGTTGTCATCATGGGTTTTGTCATCCGGATCCATAACATCATGGCTCATGCCATCCAACTCCGATATGGCCGTCATGTAAAAAAGGAAAGTGTGGATTCTCGTTCATAACCACCAACCTCGTACCGCAGCAGATACGCAAGTTATACGGCGACAGGATTGCTGACAGGCTGAACGAGATGGTGGACAAGATTGTATTCGACAACCCTTCATTCAGGAAACAGAGGGAAGAATAAAAGCTGACAGAAACAGGATGCAAAAAACATTTTCCTTTGTTCAATTATCCGGCACTCCACTGGCACCAGTCTGTTTTGGCTGTGGCAAGCGGACGGATGGATTGACATGGAGCGGTAGCGTTCAGTTGCGAGGTATGCCGAGGTATTACCGTCTTCGGACAGTAATACCACGACGCCCTCGCAACAGTCCGGCAGACTGTTGTCCTTGCCGCTCGCAGGCTCGCATCATCCCTCTTTTAGAAACCGTTTCACGACTTTTCAAAGACATCTGTTATATATGGAATACGAAGATACCTCCAGTCAGGAGCATGAGCAAAAGAAGCTCGTTATAAGGCGCGACAAGGTGGTTGTCACCAAGGTCACGGAACAGGAGCTTTCGCAAATCAAAGAGACCGCTAGCCGGTGCGGCATGACACGCAGTGATTTCATCCGGGCAAGGGTACTCGGCTACAAGCCACGGCAAAAGCTTTCCGACAGGGAACTGGACGGTTTGCGTCAGCTTGCGGCCTGCCGCACGGACATGGTGAACTTCGCCAACGCCCTGCACGGACTGACCGACAACGAGAAGCTACGCCTTTTCCGGCACGAAGAGACCATGCTTGAATGGTACGAGAAAGTGGCCCATGTCACGAACCATGTCGCCGACTTCCTGCAGTCCACGCAGACGGCGAACAGCTATCCGGCAGGGACAACAAACCAAGAAGCTAAGGAGGACGGCGCATGATAGCCAACGTAAAGGCGGTAGCCCACGGCATAAGGGCGATGCTCTATGTATCGGGCGAATCGAGGAACAAGAAACATCCCGAAAAGATAACGCGCATCTGCGACAACTTCATGCCGCAGGGCATGGACGCTACGGGAATATGGACGGAAATGAAGTTCGCTACCATGAACCACGCAAACATCAAGAACAATGTCATCCGCATGGAGATTAGCCCGGCGATGGAACATACCGAAGACTTCACCTTGGATGACTGGCGGCAACTGTGGTACGACTTCGCGGCGGCTTTCGACGAGCAGGAAATCCGGGACAAGGACGGCAATGTTGTTTCCCCACGCACCAACGTATCGGGCAGCAAGTCCAGCGTCTGGTTGCACGAGGAATCCAAGAGCGGCATACCGCACCTCCATGCCATTGTCTGCCGGGTGGACGAGGACGGGAACATCAACAACGACCACGCCATCCACTTACGGGCACAACGGGCAGCTGAAAAGGTCGCACGGCAAAGGGGCTGGACTACCGCCATGCACATACACGAGGCGAACATCCCACAAGTCAGTGCCGACTGCATGGAAGCCTTGCGTAAGCTTGACGAATGGTCATGGGACGGTTACAAGGAACTGCTTGCCGCCAAAGGATACGATTTGTACTTGCGCAAGGACAAGAAGGATGTGATACGCGGCTATGTGCTTTGCAAGGGCAACACAAGGTTTAAGGCATCGGAACTTGGTAAGGGGCGCAACCTGACTGCATCACGCATCAAGCAGACATGGGAGAAGCTGTATCCCGAACAGGACAGACAGAAAGCAAAACAAGCAAGCCCAACATCCAAACCGACCGCCACAGCAACACCGAAGCCATCCGTTCCTAATGAAGCCCGACAAAAGCCACAGCCATTGGTACTGCGAAACAACTCGGTTTACGAGGACTACACGGACTATAAGCCGAACCGCCAGCCCACGGAGTTTGAACATGACGGAAAAACCTACAAACGCTATCTGCCCGACAAGGTGCTTGACTTCTTCAACAACGAGTTCGACTACCAAGAACTTACCAACTGGCAGGACTTGCAGAACTTGGCGATGGCTTACTTCACCCTTATAGCGTCACCCTACGAGATGACATCCGGCGGCGGTGGAGGCGGCTCGCAGTAAGACCTCAAATGGGGACGCGACCCGGAGGAGGACGAGATAGAGTTTGCCCGCCGTTGTGCGCGTGAGGCTTCGCATAGGCTCGGCACACAGAAGAAATCAGGAATGAAACGCAAATGACAAACCCAATAAACAACAGAGGATATGAAACAACCCGATACCGCCGCCCTGCGTGAGCGGCTTGCCAATTATACACCCGAAGAGGAGTTGAAACAGGATATGCAGGAGCTTGACGGACTGCTTCAAGAAGTCAACTGTCAAATAGTTGGACTTCGCAATCTGCTGAATGAAATCCAAGCCTTGAAAGAAGAACTGCACGGCATACACGGCAGCCTAAAGCACACCGTCCAACGGGAACGGGCGGCTTTCAAGGCTCTGCTTGCGGCTAAGGAGAGTGCCGACAACATAGTGGATGGTATCAGCAACGCCATTGTCAAGGCGGAACGGAATACCGTCATCCGTGCCAAAGTTGATACCGATGAACTGGCAAAAGTAAACCAATGTTCTGCCAATCACATCAAGGCAGAAAAGAAGCTTTTGGAGAAACATAGTAAAGAGTTAGCCAAACACCTTCAAAAGAACGAAGGCATTTGGCTTTCCAACCGTTGGATAATGTTCACGATAATCACACATGGTATTTGCTACATTGCTATAATACTGTGGGCTTTCAGCAAATGATAAGTTACAGACAATAATTAAAAAGCAAATGGCAATAATAGCAAATTTTAGTGTCCGTTTTTTTAGAATGGATACATAATAATTCATAACGCTCCTGAGAATGTTTTCACGGGATTCCCACGCAAGAGAGCAGTATGTCTGCCCCATTGGGACGAGCGAAACGATGCTGCGGCAGAATCTTTTGCTTGCTGTAATTTCAAAAGAAGCAGACTGCGTGCCATTTCCTTGTTTTGTGACTGTGAACGTTGTGAACAGCATCTGACGGAAAGCCCGGTAGGAAGATGAGTGGCGCGAACCGTAGTCTCCACTTTGTTGACGTTCTGCCCGCCATGCCCACCGGAGCGCATCGTTTCGTAAACAATATCTTTATCAGACACTTCCGGAAGTGTAACTGGTTCGATAAATTCCACTCCGACAAACCAATTCTTACGAGGATAGCCGGGACGGTAACGGTTTGACGTCGCCCGCCACAGTATAGTACCTGTCCACTCCAGCTCTTTAATGACATCAACTTCAGCAAGAAACAGCATCGACATATAGCAATCCGGCTCCGTATTATGCGGTTCACTTTCCACAAGTTCTGCATCCGGAAAATCCTTCAACAGTTCGCGGGCGACGAGCGCAACAGCACGGGCACACTCCGCAGGTCCCCGTCCGGCTGTAAGTTGTATATACTTCTTCATTGGGGAATGTCTTTAATGTTTATACGCGGTTTGACCATTGTAATGACTTCGGCGGTCGGCTCAATCAGACGCAATATTTCCTCCATAGATTTATATGCCTGTGGTGATTCATCAAGAGTGCCGGGGCAAACAGATGTAGAGAATATACCGCTCATAGACATCTCAAAATCGTCCATCCCGATATTCTTCTTGGCGGCGAGCCTACGGGTGCTCTTGATTATAACACCTCTAAGCAAATTTTAAA
>ERZ824600.1256-NODE-1256-length-32299-cov-9.636180_pt1 | contig 32299 bp, 35 predicted proteins | sample MGYA00519933_ERZ824600 | MGnify/ENA primary metagenome ERZ824600 (study PRJEB31778, sample SAMEA3449178) | human gut metagenome | biome: human gut; feature: human-associated habitat; material: faeces | place: United Kingdom | collected 2010/2012 ... | reverse complement strand
ATGGATATTTAATAGATAGTGGTTTAAAAGATAGTACTGTTAACACAAAATCATTATATAATCTATATATAGTAAGTGAAACGCAAATATTCGCACCATCTAGTTGTTATTTTATATTTTCATTTGGAGAATATGTAAAGGTTGATAAAGAAGAACCTAGTAAATATATATCAAATTTAATATCTATAAATTTTAATAATAATTTTAATACCATAAATGTAATATATATGGATAGTATGTTTGAAGGATGTTCTTCAAAATTAACAAACCTAGATTTAAGTAGTTTTGATACTTCAAATGTAATAAATATGGGATTTATGTTTGAGGATTGTCCATCCTTAACAAGTATAGATTTAAGTAGTTTTAACACAATAAATGTAATAAGTATGTGGTGTATGTTTTCTGGTTGTGAATCCTTAACAAGTATAGATTTAAGTAATTTTAATACCTCAAATGTAACAAGTATGAACCAAATGTTTTCTAGTTGTTCATCCCTAACAAGTTTGGATTTAAGTAGTTTTAATACCTCAAATGTAACTGATATGAGTGCTATGTTTGTTGCCTGTTCATCACTAACAAGTTTAGATTTAAGTAGTTTTAATACCTCAAATGTAACTGATATGAGTGCTATGTTTGGTTCCTGTTCATCACTAACAAGTTTAGATTTAAGTAATTTTGATACGACAAAAGTAATAAATATGAGAGGTATGTTTAGCTATTGTAGATCCTTAACAAGTTTAGATTTAAGTAATTTTAATACGACAAATGTAACAACTATGGAAGGTATGTTTTCTGGTTGTGAATTCTTAACAAGTCTAGACTTAAGTAGTTTTAATACGACAAAAGTAACAAATATGGAAAGTATGTTTGAGCGTTGTTCATCTTTAACAACAACAATAGATATAATGAATGCAAATGTTACGGATTATTCAAGTATGTTTTATAGGGCCGCAACAGCTAGTGGATCTAAAATAACAGTAAATTATATAGCTTCTGCATCAACTCTAGTTGATAACATGATTGCAAGTAAATCATCTGATAGCAATGTTATAAAAGGAAATATAATTCCAGAACATTCAATTACAATAACAGGTAATGATGATATAAAATATGAATCTATTAATAGAGTAAAAGGTACAAAAGTAACTTTAACATCTATATCAGGTAATTACATGATAACATCATTTAAAATGAATGAAACTACTATAAATGGAAACGAATTTATAATGCCAGATACAGATGTAACAATAAGTGATATAGCTACAACACCTGGTGCAATATATGAAACAAATCATTATCCGTATTCCAATTCTCAAGATAATGTTATAATTGGTGAACATACATTCGAAGGAGCAAAAAGTCTAACAGTTATACTAGACTATCAAACTGGAGTTATAAACTATGATTATTTCTTAATATATGATTCTTCTTCCTCAACAACAGGTATAAACAATAATAAAAAATATGGTGGAAGCACTAGAACAACAGAAACAATAACAATAAACTCAAACTACATTAAAATAACATTTAAAAGTGATAGAAGTGGTAACGATTATTACGGCATAAAAGCTATAGTAATCCCTAATTATTAAGAATTCAATTAATTTTGAATTCTTTTCTTTACAAAAAAAACAATAACTACATAGCTATTGTTTCAACAGAATTATCAATTACAGTCTCAATTTCATCTTTACTAGGAACAAATCCTTTTTCTGGCTCACTATCATCAAGTTCTACAAGCTTTAGAACCTCCTCAATAGTAGTAATACCCTGAACAGCTTTAATTAATCCATCTTGAAGTAGGGTATAAGTATCATCATCACCATAAACAAGTTCTCTTAACTCCTTACGCTCTAAATTCTCATTTATAGCATCCTTTATTTCCTTATTAATAAGTAATGTTTCATGAATCGCGATTCTACCCTTATAACCATGATTACAAGCATCACAACCTTTTTTATCCCATATCTCATCAACATCATAATTTAATTCTCTTTTAATTAAATCTTTCTCATAATCAGTTGCTTTTCTCTTAAACTTACACTTATTACATAATTTTCTAGCTAACTTTTGTGAAATAATCGCTGAAAGCGAAGCAGAAAGCAAATACCTTTCAACACCCATATCACATAATCTTTCAATAGTAGTTAAAGCATCATTAGTATGCAAAGTAGATAAAACAAGATGACCAGTAATAGAAGCACGAACAGCAATTTTAGCAGTCTCTGAATCACGAATTTCTCCGATCATAACAATATCAGGATCCTGTCTTAAAATTGACCTTAAAACATTAGCAAAATCTAAACCAATCTCACTATTAGTCTGTACCTGATTAACGCCCTCAATATCCATTTCAATAGGATCCTCAACAGTAATAATATTTGTATCTTCCTGATTTAATTTATTTAAAATTGAATAAACAGTTGTTGATTTACCAGAACCAGTCGCTCCTGTTACCAAAATAATACCATTAGGAGCAGTAATAGCTTTCTCAACCTTTTTTAAATTTGAATCAGTAAAACCTAAAGCCTCAATACCAGAAACATGCTTACTATAATCAAGAATACGAATAACAACCTTTTCCCCATTATTAGTAGGTAAACATGAAACACGCATATCAAGAGCCTCACCACCAATAGTCGCTTTAATCGCACCATCTTGAGGTAATCTACTTTCAGTAATATTCATACCAGATAATATTTTAATACGAGTAACTAAATTATTCTTATAAGTATTAGGTACCTTTGCATAATCAATAAGTATACCATCAATACGAATTCTAATCTTCATATAATTTTCCCATGGATCATAATGAATATCACTAGCACCTCTATTATAGGCATCAATAAATATTTCATTTACAATATCAACAATTGGTATATTAACAAAATCAAATTCTTTCATAAAAATCCCTCTTTTTTTCTTTTTAGTCTAGCATTTATGCTACATTTATTATATAATATATTTATGATTAATACAAGAGAATAGGAGAAGTTTATGAAGAAAAATGGTTTTATGTTAGCAGAAGTATTAATAGTATCAACACTATTAATTGGCGTGATGGTATTTATGTATGCCCAAATAAATACGCTTACAACAAACTATAACAGAGCCTTTAAATATAATACAGTAGATGGATTATATGGCGCTAAAATAATAGAAGAATTTTTATATACAGAAAATAACTATAAAAATATAACAACAACCAAATTTGTAAACCAAAATGAAATAAATCAAAAAACATATTTTAATGCTTTAGTAAATGAACTTGGAATCTCCAAAATAATAATTACAAATAATTCTGCAAACGTTTATGATTTTTTAAAAAGAAATTATGATAATGCTAATAGTTATTCTGGAAAAACAGACTACTATGAAAATTTAATATCATTTTCTGGAACATTAACTAGCGATAATAACAATAGACATATAATAATAGCATATAATGATGACACCTATTGTGACTATGGAATAAGGAGGTAACCATGAAAAAAAATGGCTTTACAGTATTAGAACTAATAGTTTCATTCGCACTTGCAGCAACTATAGGATTCTTTTTATTAAAGATAACAATGATTATTAAAAATTTATATACAATGAGCTATATAAAAACAAATATAATAAGTAAACAAGATATAATAACAGAAAGAATGTATGATGATTTTTTATATAACGATATTAAAACAGCCCTAAAATGCGGTAAAAATTGTATAAGATTTATTTTCAGCGATAATTCTGAAAAATTATTTAAAATTGAAAACAATGAAACATTTAAATGGGGTGATTTTACAACTAAACTAAAAGATGGAAGTACATTTAATAACATCAGTGTTAAAATAATAAATAATTTAAATACAAATGATCTAAAAGATTCTATACTATCAATTAGTATTCCAATCGAAAATCCAAGTATTAAAGATGAAAAATTTAAAACAAATATAGTAATACCATATAAAAGTAGAAATGTTCATATATCAAATATGAATTTTGAAGATGAAACTTATGAATATTATATGGGATTAAATAATCCAGGAACAACCTATTTAGATACCGAATCAATCTTTATTGACCCAGGAGTATATACTTACTATGGAGAAGATACATGCACTATGGAATCTGTTGATGCATCATATTATGAAAACCTAAAAAAAAGACTTAAAAATGGAACAAATGTAACTGAAGTAAGAAAATTAGTTGGCGGAAGTTCTTGCTCAAAACTAAAAGTTAAAATAAACTATGGTGTATTAGAAGTTGATAATAATAATGAATATCGAGTAGGAATCAAAAAAACATCAACATCAAGAACATCTATTGGTTCTTCAGCTGGAGAATATGATATTAGCTATACATTAAATATTGACGGAAATGATAATACCCCAGTATTAAGACATATAACAACATTTAAAACATTAAATAGATTTAAATATTATGGAACAATAAACAATAACCAAAGTATATATGAATACACAGTGCCAGTAAGTGCATACTATAAATTAGAAGTATGGGGTGCAAGCGGAATTGGAAGTAAAACAAGCTATGGAGCTTATGCAACATCAACAATAAGATTACGAAAAAATGAAAAAATATATATTTATGTAGGTCAAACAAATAATTCTATATTAGGACAAGCTAATTTTAATAGTAATTCTAGTAACTTTTCTGGTTATAGTGGTGGCGGTGCAACAGACATTAGATTATATAGAAATGATGCCAATTCACGAATACTAATTGCCGGAGGTGGAGGAAGTGGATTAGCTAATAGCGGAGGATATGGATTAGCAGAAAACGGAGTATCTAGTTATTACGATTCAAGAAATGGAACAAAAAGTTCAACAACATGTGCATCTGGCGGAGGCTATAGAAATTATGGTAATGTAAGTTGCACTGATAAAGCAAGTGGAGGATCAAGTTATATAAAAAGACAATTTACATTTAATAATATTGTAAGAGATGTTGTAACAAATAATGCTAAATATAATGCTATAACAATAGCAGGCAATAATCCAATGCCAAATCCTTATACAGGTACAACAGTAAATCATGGTAATGAAAGTGATGGCTATGCTATTATTACATTCGTAGGAGATACATTAGAAAATAAGTAATAACAAAAGAAATAATAGCATGTAATAATCTAAACTTTAAAAATTTAAAATAATTTATTTTTAAAATATTAATAACTTGAGTATGAATAGCGCATCCACCAAAAGAAAGAAGCATTGTTGAAATAGAAACCTTAAGTTTGAAAGACATATTTAATAAACTAATACTTTTTAATCCACTTATTAATTCTATCAAACCAGATAAAATACTTTTATAATAAATATTTAAAGGTAATTTATTAAATAATGTTATAACAATAGAATAAGTAACTAATGTACCAAGAATAAGAAAAAGAGTACCCATACTATCCTTTATAGAATCAGTAAGTATTTGACCAAATGATTTTGAAAAAATAGTATAATTATTTAAATTATTTATTTTTTGATTTGTTCTTAAAATTAAACCTAATATAATATTAGTAAAATAATGACTAAAAAGAATTAAATAACCTATTTTAGGGCAATTTAAAAAATTAGAACTAAGAACAATTAAAATAAAAGCAGGATTAGCAAAATGCGAAAATAATATTATTCTATCAGCATCATCTTTACTAATAGAACCATTATCAAGTAAATCTTTAGTATATTTAGCACTAGAAGGAAACCCACTAATCATACTCATAAAAAAAATTAAACAACAGTTTGGATTAATTTTAAATAATTTGGAAAATAAATTATTAATAACTTTAAATGAAAAATTGTAATTGATTACAAATTTGGCAATAATTAAAAAAGGAAATAATGAAGGAAGTAAATTATTTTTCCAAACATCAAAAGAAATAATAATATTACTTGCAATATCCTTTGAATATAAAAAAACTAAAAATGATAATAAAATCAAAAATAAAAATTTTAACAAATTTTTCATATATTCACCATTAAAACATATTAAGGAGGAAAAGAAATATGATAAAAAATATATTAAAAAAAACAGGTCGAATAATTTTAAGTAATATTAGTTTTATAATTGCACTAGTACTCTTGTTATTTATTTTTACATTTGAATTTCCATATACAATAGCGTCACCAGGTAAAATTATTGATATCAAAAACAAAATAAAAATAGAAAATGCTTATTCAATAACAGGTAGTTATAATATGACGTATGTCGAAACAAGAAAAGTAACAATTCCCACATTATTAATATCTTATTTTAATAAATCATGGGATGTTTATTCTACAAGTGATTTTATAGGTGAAAGTATAACAGATGAAGAAAATGATTTAAGAGGTAAAATAACATTAAAAGAAAGTAATGATAATGCTATATTAAATGCTTATAAAGAAGCAGGAATAGATGTTATAGTCAAAGGCGAAAAAGTATATGTTGTTGATATATATGATAATAAAAATACAGATTTAAAAATAGGTGATGAAATTATATCTTTAGATGGTGTAAAAGTAGAATCAGCAAGTCATTTAAGTAAATTAGCAGACATATATTCTGATGGCGATAAAGTAAATTTTGAAGTTCAAAGAGATGGAAAAAAATATAATCGCTACGCTTATGTATATACTCTTGAAAATAAAAAAGTATTTGGTATATATGTTGTATTAAATAAAGAATTGGAATATACCCCTAAAATAGAATTTAATTTTTCAAATAATGAATATGGAGCATCAGCAGGTTTGATAGAAACACTATATATATATGATTCATTAATTGAAAAAGATTTAAGTAATGGCTTAAAAATAGCAGGAACAGGAACAATAGATGTAAATGGTAATATAATAGAAATAGATGGCATAAAATATAAATTAGAAGGTGCTGTCAATGATAAAGCAGATGTCTTTTTTGTTCCAAGTGCAAATTATGAAGAAGCAAAACAAATTGTTGATGAAAAAAAGTATAATATTAAGTTAGTAAATGTATCAACATTTGAAGATGCCATATATTATTTATATAATTATTAAAAAAGCGTCATTTCAATTTGACACTTTTTTTAAAAGTAGTATAATGTGAGTACGTTGGTTAAAGGTGTACCAATTAAGGGGGTTATACTATGAAAGGAACTTATATATTTGATTATGTAAATGAAAATGAATTTAAGAAGTTGGAAAGATCATTAAAAAAATATAATATGTTAGCATATAAAAAATTATATTTTGATTATTATCCAGAATTAAAAGAAGGTAATTTTTTAGGTAAGTTAATTGCGACAAATAAAAAAAATAATACTGAAACTTATGAATTAAAATTACCTACAGATTCAACATTTGCAAAAGTTCATGGTGATATTAAATTATACTATGTTGTTTATAAAGACATAAAAACAGTTATGTTAGATAAATTAGTGCCAGAAGATATATTATCTGAAGGTCATCAATCAGAATTAATAACATATAAAGGTGTAATGGTAAGTAAAGAACATTCTGATAAAGATATTTTTAAAATCAATTTATTGGGTTTATTAGACAATAACAAGTAAATACTTGTTTTTTTCTTGAAAAAATGCTATACTTACAAAGTTGGAGGAAGTATATGAAGAAAAACAAAGTACAGGAAATTAAAAGTCCATGGCTTAATTTTTATGATGATAAACCAAAACATTTAAATTATTTCGATGGATCAATTTATGAATATTTAGAAGCTTGTTCAAGAATGCATATTAATTTAGATGCTTATGAATATTATGGAAAAATAGTTAATTATAAAAAATTTTTAATAGAAATTGAAGAAGTAGCAAAAGCACTTAAAATGCAAGGTGTAAAAGAAAATGATCGCGTTACTATTTGTATGCCTAATACACCTCAAGGAATACTTATGTTTTATGCAGTAAATAAAATAGGGGCAACTGCTAATATGGTACATCCGTTATCAAGTGAAACAGAAATAGAATTTTATTTAAATAAAGCAAATAGTAAATTTATTTTAACAATTGATTTATTGTATAATAAAGTACTTAGTGTAATTAATAATACTAATGCTGAAAAAATAGTTGTTACTAAAGTAAGTGATCGTATGAGTAAAAGAGTTGGTCTTTTATATTGGGTATCAAAAGGAAGAAAAAACAAAAAAGTAAAATTAAGACCTTGTGATTTAACATGGAACGACTTTATTGCTAAAGGAAAATCGTATGTTGGAGAAACACTTGTAAAAAGGGATTCTAATAGTGAAGCTGTTATATTATATAGTGGTGGAACTACAGGTGATCCTAAAGGTATTTTACTTTCAAATCTTAATTTTAATGCTCTTGCTTTACAAGCTAAAGAAATGGCAACACCAAATGCTCCTGGTGATTCAATTCTTTCAATAATGCCAATATTCCATGGATTTGGTCTTGCTGTATGTATTCATACAACATTATGTATTGGTATGAAGTGTATTTTAATACCTAGTTTTAGTTCTAAAAAATTTGGTGATTTAATTAAAAAGTATAGACCTAATTTTTTAGTAGGGGTACCAACATTATTTTCAGCTTTGATTAGTAATAAAAAAATGGCTAAACAAGATTTATCTTTTATTAAAAATATTGTTTGTGGTGGTGATCAGTTGCAACCTGATTTAAGAAGAAATTTGGAAAACTTTTTAATTAAGCATGGAACAAATGCTAAAGTAAAGGAAGGTTATGGTTTAACTGAAAGTACGGCTGCTGTTTGTTTAACGCTTGATGATTATATGCGTCCTGGATCTATTGGTGTACCATTTCCAGATACATATTTTAAAATAGTTTCGCCAAATACTCATGATGAAGTACCTTATGGTGAAGATGGTGAGATTTGTATAACTGGTCCAACTGTTATGATGGGATATTTAGATAATCTAACAGAAACAATTAATACATTAAGGGTTCATGAGGATGGTAGATTATGGTTACATACTGGTGATATTGCTTCAATGGATTCTGATGGATTTGTATATTTTAAACAAAGATTAAAAAGAATTATTGTATCAAGTGGTTACAATATATATCCATCATATGTAGAAAGGGTTATTAATGGCCATCCTGCTGTATTAACTTCTACAGTTATTGGTATAAAACATCCTTATAAAGTTCAAGTTGCTAAAGCTTTTATTGTTTTAAAAGAGGGTATTAAGCCAAATAATGAAATTAAAAACGATATTTATGAATATTGTTTAAAAAATATTGCTCGTTATTCAATGCCTTATGAGTTTGAATATAGGGAAACGTTACCTACAACAAAGGTTGGTAAAATTGCTTATAGAGAGCTTGAAAAAGAAGAAGAAAACAAGGGAAAATAATTCCCTTATGCCCATATAGTTAAATGGTATAATAAAGCCATGGTAAGGCTTAGTTCACAGTTCAATTCTGTGTGTGGGCACCAGATTGACTTTTACTCGAACTATATAATTTAGTTCGATTTTTAATATTATGAAAAGCGTAGTGGTTAATCAGTTATTTCTAATCAAATAAAAGATGAAATTAATAAATCTGGTATTCATGAAGAAAATATGACTTTAAGAAATGCCAAATATTAAACTGATTTGTCTGGAAAAATTGTTTAAAAAAATAGTTGAGTTAGCGAGTATTAAAAAAATATTGTTTGGTTCATTATATACATATTCTTTTAAACATTATTGCATTGAAAAATGTAGGTTTGCCGAATTCCTACATTTTATTATTTACAATAAGTATAAAAAAGATGCAAGAAAGATTATGTAAGGTGATTACAATTATTCTTGCATCTATAAAAATTATAACAAATAAAAATAAAATATACAATATAAAATTAACTAAAAGTTTTAAAAAAATAAACTATTGGTTGACTATAAAAAATAAATTTGATATTATAAATATGGTGAAATATATGAATGAATATATGATATTAATTGTAATATTAATTTTTTTATTATTAATTTATACAATATATATATTAGTAGATGAAAAAAGTAATCAAACAGAATGGGAAAGATACAATAGAATATTAAAAAGACAAGAAAGACAAATAAAAATTAAAAAAATTAAACTTTTTTTTAAGGAGAAATTTAAGTGCAAGTAATATTATCTATATTGTGTATAATAGGTCTCTTTTATATATTTATATTTTTTAAAAGAAAAAAGGAATTTACTAATTATAATAAAATAATAAATCAATTGGATATAGAAATGAAAAAAAATAAAGAAAAAATAGAGCAAAATAATAAATTACTAAAAGAATTAGATGAAAAAATAAAGAAAGCAGAAAGTCAAAAATAATTTTGATTTTTTATTGTAATTAGTATGATAGTGTGTTAAAATCAAGTAGCAATAAAGATATATTTGAAAGTTGTGCAAATTTAACAAGTTTAGATTTAAGTAGTTTTAATATCTCAAATGTTATATCTATGAATAATATTTTTTCTAGCTGCACAAAATTGCAAACAACAATTAATATATTAAATAAAAATACAACATTTGATAATATACTCATTAATGCTTTAACAGATGGAAGCGCTAATGTAACAATAGGATATAAAGCAGAAACTAAAGCCATAGCAGAAGCAATGAAAGAAACAGCTGGTAATAATAAATCAAAAATAACACTAAAACAAATATAAGGAGAAATGTCTTAAAGACATTTTCTTTTTTTAAAAACAAAGTTATTGTTAAAACAATAACAAAATGATATAATTGATTAAGTGATGAATTATGATTATAATAATATTATTATTTTTAGACCAATTAATAAAATACTTAATAACCCAAAATATGTATATAGGAGAAGAAATAACAATAATCAAAAATTTCTTGAATATTTCTTATATAACAAATGATGGAGCAGCATTTAACATATTAAGTGGTAATACTATACTATTAATTATACTTGCAATATTTGTAATAATATATATAATTAAAAATAAAAAAAAGCAAGAAAAACAAGAAAAAATAATGTATGAAATACTAATAGCAGGAATACTAGGAAATCTAGTAGACCGTATAATAAGAGGAAGTGTAGTAGATTATATTGCCTTTAAAATATTTAATATCGATATGGCAGTATTTAATTTAGCAGACACATATATAGTATGTTCATGCATTATATTACTTATAATGGAGGCATTAAAATGGAAAAAATCACAGTCAAAGAACCAGGAGAAAGATTAGATAATTATTTAGCAAAACATTTAGAAATAACAAGAAGTCAAGTAAAAAAAAATATAGATAATATTTATATAAATAATAAAAATGAAAAAAGTGGTTACATTTTAAAAGAAAATGATATCATTACTTATGAATTTAAAGAAGATGAAGAAATTAAACCAGAAAATATAAAATTGGACATTATCTATGAAGATGAAGATATAATTATAATTAATAAACAAAATGGATTAGTAGTACACCCAGGAGCAGGAAAAAGTAATGGCACATTAGTTAATGCACTTATGTATTTATCCCAAAATTTAAGTGATATAAATGGAGAATATAGACCCGGTATAGTACACAGAATTGATGCCTATACAACAGGATTATTAGTAATTGCTAAAAACAATGAATCACATAACGTATTAGCACAAGAAATAAAAAGTAAACAAGCAAAAAGAAAATATTTAGCGATCGTTTGGGGAAATATAAATAACAACACCGGAACAATTGATGCACCAATTGGAAGAGATCCAAACAATCGATTAAAAATGAAAGTAACAGACATAAACAGTAAAGAAGCAGTAACTCATTTTAAAGTATTAAAAAGATTTAAAAGAGCAACATTATTAGAAGTTGAATTAGAAACAGGAAGAACTCATCAAATAAGATGTCACATGGAATATATAGGCCATCCAATCGTAAATGATCCCGTATATGGAAATCATCCCTTAATTGATGAAACAGGCCAAGCATTACATGCTTTTGAATTAGAATTAATACATCCTAAAACAAAAAAAATAATGACATTTAAAGCTGAAACACCCGAGTGCTTTAATAAAATTTTAAACATATTGGAGGCGGAATGATGTTAAACAAAATAGATGAAGTAACAATGAAATTAATGCACTATTTCATAACGGAAAAAGGATATAATCCAGTTATTTTGCAAGGATTACAAAATGAAATATGGTTAGAAAATTTAAATTCAGACTATAAAATAATAAGAATTGTATCAAATTATATTCATAATAATGAACAATTAAATTTTGATTTATTTAGATCAACTAGAATAATAAAAAAAATAAAATTACAAACATTTTCATTTACTATGAATACATTAAATATATTTGTAAATTTAGGCGATAATGTTGAAGAAAATAAAATAAATAAGACAAATCAAATGGAACTTGTAAGTATCAAAGATATAAATGAATTAAATAAATATGATAATGTTTTAAAAATATTTCCAGATATAATTACAGATACAAAATTTGATGAAGAAGGTGTAAAATTATTCATGAAAATAACAGGTGATATAAATAAAAAAAATGAAGAAAATGGTAAAAGAGCAGAAGAAATATTTGGCATTAGAAAACCATATATAACTTATGGCATAATAACAATTAATATAGTACTATACATAATAATGTTAACATTAAGTAGAAGCGGTTTAGGTGAATTTGATGTTCAAACATTATTAAAATTTGGTGCCAATTATAAACCACTCGTATTAGCAGGAGAATATTGGCGTTTAATTGCATCTGCCTTTTTACACGATGGCATAATTCATTTAATATGTAATATGTATGCTCTATATGTAATTGGACCACAATTAGAAAATTTTTTTGGAAAAACAAGATTTTTAATTATATACTTATTCAGTGCTATAGCAGGTAATTTATTATCACTAACATTCTCAAGTGCTGTAAGTGTTGGAGCAAGTGGTGCCATATTTGGACTATTTGGCTCTCTATTATATTTTGGTTATTATTATAGAGTATATCTAGGTAATGTATTAAGAACACAATTAATACCAGTCATAATGATTAATATATTATTCGGTTTAGTAACACCAGGAATAGATAACGCCGCCCATATAGGAGGATTAATTGGCGGTATCTTTATATCAATGGGAATAGGTGTAAAATATAAAAGTACTAAATCTGATATGATAAATGGCATGATCGTATCAATTTTATATTTAGCATTCTTAATTTATATGGTATTTTTTAGGTAAATATTTGACAAGTGTAACAATTTATGATAAAATCTTTACTTGTGTAGGGCCTCACTCTACAACCGCACAGAAATGGTTAAAAACATTATGTACCATAATGGCGAGTCTTAGTAAATAAGGAGGTAATAAAATGAAAGCAATTATCAAAACAGGTGGAAAACAATATATCGTTGAAGAAGGTTCAATTATTTACGTTGAAAAATTAGATTTAGAACCTGGAAAAGAAGTAGTTTTTGATGAAGTTTTAATGGTAGATGATAAAGTTGGAAATCCACTTGTAAAAGGTGCTAAAGTTACAGGAGAAGTTATTAAGAATGGTAAACAATCTAAAATTATTGTTTATAAATATGTTCAAAAAAATAACTATCACAAAAGACAAGGACATAGACAACCTTATACAAAAGTTGAAATTAAGTCTATTAAGGCATAAGTATGGTAAGAGTAAATTATTTTGTTAAAGACAATAGAATTGAAAAAGTTATATTAAAAGGCCATAGCAATTTTGATGATTATGGTAAAGATATAGTTTGTGCATCTATTAGTTCGATAGTTATTACAACTGTAAATGCTTGTTTAAAAATAGATAAAGAATCTATTAAGCATAGTGAGGGAAAAGAAGTTGTTATAACAATCATTAAACATAGTGATATAGTTGATACTTTAATTAACAATATGATTGACTTACTGACGGAATTATCAAAACAATATGAAAACAATATCAAAATAGGAGGCGAGAGTTGTGTTTGAATTAATGCATTTAAATATACAATTATTTGCGCATAAAAAAGGTCAAGGTTCTACTAAGAACGGACGTGATTCTGAATCTAAAAGATTAGGCGCAAAGGCCGCTGATGGTGAATATGTTACAGGTGGATCTATCCTTTATCGTCAAAGAGGTACTAAAATATATCCTGGCGTTAATGTAGGTATTGGTACTGATGATACTGTATTTGCAAAAATTAGTGGTTATGTAAAGTTTGAAAGACTTGGAAAAGATAAAAAACAAGTTAGTGTTTATCCAAACAAATAAGAAGCAAATGCTTCTTTTTTTAATAAAAAAATACTAATTATTTAGTATTTCATATATTTCTTTTACATCTTTTAAATTATTTTCTTTATAAAATGGAATTATATGTAAATGGAAATGTTTTACATCTTCTAAAACACCATTATTTTGAACCAATCTAATACCATCAGGATTTAATTTATTTTCTAATAATTTTTTAATATCTTTAGTTTTACTAAATATATAAGCAACCATTTCTAAAGAAATATCATCCAAATCAACAAAATGTTCTTTAGGAACAACTAAAGTATGACCATTAGATTTTGGATTAATATCTAAAAATACCTTAATTTTATCATCCTCATATAAAGTATATGAAGGAATTTCCCCATTTACAATTTTACAAAATACACAATTCATAATTACCTCCTATATAATTATACAACATAGTAATAAATTTTTAAATATGATATAATACATTCAAGGAGATTTTTTATGTTAAATAATAAAGGAACAATAGTAATAGAAAAAGAAAGATTAATTTTAAGACCATTTAAAAAAGAAGATGGTGCGAATATGTTTAAAAACTGGGCAAACGATGATAGAGTAACCAAATATTTGAGATGGCATTCTCATAAAAACATTAATGAATCATACGATATATGTTCAATATGGGAAAAAGAATCTGAAAATATAGATACCTATCAATGGGCTATTGAATTAAAAGAAACAAATGAAGTTATTGGATCAATTGGCCTTGTAGATTTAAAAGAAGAACTTTTATGTGGTGAAATCGGATATGCAATCGGATATAATTATTGGGGAAAAGGAATTGTAAAAGAAGCTTTAATAGAATTAATAAAATATTTCAAAGAAATCGGCATTGTTAGATTACAAGCTTACCACGAAGTACCTAATATAAATAGTGGTAAAGTCTTAATTAAATGTGGATTTGAATATGAAGGATTATTAAGAAAAAGTGTTTTAAATAAAGATGATGAATTAGTAGATGCAAAAATATATTCAATAATATTAAATTAATGATTATATTTTAATATTTATATTCAAATTATTTAAAAAAAATGATAAAATATTAGTTGGTGAAGAAGTATGCAAAAGATAGAAATAAAGAATTTATCTGTTGAAATAGATAATAAAGAAATAATTAATGATTTTAATTTAACAATTAATACAGGAGAAATCCATACAATTATGGGACCAAATGGTGTAGGTAAATCAAGCTTACTAAAAACAATTATGGGCGATCCTAAATATACAATTACTAAAGGTGACATATTAATAGATGGAACAAGTATTCTTAATTTAAAAGTAAATGAAAGAAGTAAAAAAGGAATTTTCCTAGGAATGCAAATGCCAAACGAAATAGAAGGCGTGACAACAGCTGATCTAATGAGAAGCGCTCTAAGAGACGATGAAAACTTTAAATTATATGGATTTGTTAAAGAAATAAATGGTTTGTGTGACAAACTATCCTTTGATAAAGAAATGTTGCACAGAAGCATTAATCTAGGATTCTCTGGTGGCGAAAAGAAAAAAAACGAAATATTGCAAATGTATATGTTAAAACCAAGTTTAGTTTTATTAGATGAAATTGATTCAGGACTAGATATGGACAGTTTAAAAATAGTTGCATCTAGTATAATGGAATATTTTGAAGAAAAGAAACCAGCAATATTAATGATAACCCACTATGAAAACTTACTTGATTACATTAAACCAGACTATGTTCATATAATGTTAGATGGCAAAATAGTTAAAAATGGCGATTTATCTTTAGTCAAAGAGATTGAAGAAAACGGCTATAACTTATTTAAAGAATGTACAAATGAAGTGGATGTAAATGATAAAAATGAATAAGATAATATTGAGTAATGAAGGAATGACTAAAGAATTAGATGATAGCATTGTTGTTAACTTTAACGGCATAATGGAGCGCTTCGGTATCGATGAATTCAGCATATATATTCATAATAATACTAGCCTTTATATCTATATAAAAGATGATGTTAAAGTATCATTTAATGTTAACCTAGATAATGATGTAAGTCTAAATCTATATGAAGTAAAAAAAGACCTAAAAACAAAAATAAAATATAAATACACTTTACTAGCAAACAGTTATTTGAAAGTCAATAAAATTAATCATAACATTGAAACAAAAGAATTAGATCTAATTAATCTAAACGGAACAAACGCTAACTGTGATTTTATATTAAAAAACATCTCAAACGGAAATGACACAATTGATGTAATTATAAACCATAATATAAGAGAAACAACAAGTAACATTAAATGTGATGGCTTATCTGTAAACAAAGGAACCCTTAATTTAAATGTAACAACAATTATACCAAATGGTTGTGTAAGAGCAAAAGCTAATCAAGATAACGAAATCATAAGTATGAACGAATTAAATAATACCATTAAACCATTACTATTAATCGAAGAATATGATGTTGAAGCATCCCATAGTGCTAAAATAGGTAGTTTTAATGAAGACGATTTATTCTATCTGAAAAGTAGAGGAATAGAAGAAAAAGAGGCAAAAAGATTATTAATAAACAGTTTCTTAAAAAGAAACTTAGATGACTGTGAAATAAAAAAATATATTGATGATTTGGAGGTGAAATATGAATAGAGAAGATTTTGAAGTATTAAAAAATTATGTGTATTTAGATTCTGGTGCAACAGCACTTAAACCAAGTATTATACTTGATCCAATAAAAAAATACTATCTAGAAGAAACCTCTAATATTCATAGAGGAGACTATGATATAGCAATTATAGCTGATCGTAAATATGACCATACAAGAAACTTAGTTGCGAAATTTATAAATGCAAATACAAATGAAATTGTTTTTACAAATAATACAACTGATTCATTAAATAGAATTGTATTCGGTTATTTTAAAAATGTTCTAAAAGAAAATGATGAAGTATTAATAACTAAAGCAGAACACGCATCAAATGTTTTACCTTGGTTTGAATTAGCTGATTCAAATAAAATCAAAATAAAATATATTGAATTAGAAAATAATATGGTAACAATTGAAAATGTCAAAAAAGCCATAAATTCTAACACTAAAGTAATATCACTTGCCCATATAACAAATGTTTTAGGTGATATAAGACCAATCAAAGAAATAACTGAATATGCCCATCAAAAAGGCATAATGGTTGTTTTAGATGGTGCTCAAAGTGTTCCCCATATGAAAACAGATGTTAAAGATCTAGATATTGATTTTCTAGCCTTTTCAGCTCATAAAATGTGTGGACCAACCGGAGTAGGTATCCTATATGGTAAACTAAAACACCTAAAGAAAATGAAACCAATCTTATTTGGCGGTGGAATGAATGCATCATTTGCAAGCGATCAAACAAGAGTATATGATGACGTTCCAAGATGTTTTGAAGCAGGAACCCCTAATGTTGAAGGTATTCTAGCATTCGGCAAAATAATTGAATATTTAAATGCTATTGGAATGGATAATATCCATAATTATGTTAAAAATTTAAGAAAATATGCAATTGAAAGATTCAAAGAAATTGATGACATTGTTTTATACAATGAAAACTTTGATTCAAACCTAATAACCTTTAATAAAGTAGGTGTCTTTGCCCAAGATTTGTCTATTTATTTGAGCCGAAAAAATATTTGTATAAGAGCAGGTAACCACTGCGCGAAAATGTTAAAGGAATGTTTAGGAGTTAAAAATACATGCCGTGTTAGCCTATATTTCTATAACACCAGAAAAGACATTGACAAATTAATTGATGCCCTAAAAAACAAGAATATAAAAAATGAAATCATTTAAAATGTACTGTAGTACATTTTTTCTTGTTATATTTTAAATACTTTGCTATAATTATACTAGTGATGTATATGAAGAAAATTACAAGCATAATTATTTTTATTTTAACTATATCATTAATATTTATTGTATATTTAGTTATTAATAATCCTAAAAATGAAAACATTTATATAAATATACCATTAGGAGAAAGCAGAAAAATAAATGATTTAAATGAAGATTATATAGTTAGTAATGATATAATAACAGTTGATGAAAACAATAATATATGGGGCATTAAAAAAGGTGAAGCAACCTTAAAAACAAATAATCAAAAATATAATATAAAAGTAGTTGAGCCAACAAAAGATATTAACTATAGATATGATAAAATTGTTTTAGACGTTTCTCAAAGTAAACAAATAGATTATATATTAAAAGAAAATATTGAAATAATTAAATATGAATATGATTCTAATATAATTGAATTAAAAAGTAATACTATAAAAGCCTTAAAAGAAGGAACAACAACCCTAAGAGCAATTACAAATAAAGGAACATATAAAGATATAAATATAATTGTTAAAGATATCAATATAAGCCTAAGCACTAAAAAAGTTGATTTACTAATCGGTGAAACCAAAAAAGTAACCTTATATAGTTCTATTCCCATAAACAAAGAAAATATCATTTGGAGCGTTAATACTGATATAGTAAATGTAAACTATGGTATTGATAACATAACTTTAAAAGGAATCAAAAAAGGAACAACTACCATAAATGTAAAAGTAAATGAAAAAGTTCTTACCTTAACTATTAATGTTAATGATAATGTAGATAGTTTAGTTTTAAATAGCAGTTTTGTTAATTTAAATAAAAATGAAGAATTTGAAATAAAAAGTAATATCCCAAATGAATTAGTTAATTTCAAAATATATGATACCAATGTCGCAATATTTAAAAATAATAAAATACTTGCTTTAAATAATGGAAAAACCATTTTAGAAGCAAGTATATATGATAAAAAATATTACACAGTTATATATGTAGGAAATTATAATATAAAAAATAATATCAATTATGATATAAATAATTTTATACCTTTCTTTAATGAAATTGCTTTAAGCAATGAATATACGATAAATGAAAGCTCAAAAAAAATCCAAAAATGGAATAAACCAATATATTATAAATATACAAATGCAAGTGAAGAAGACATAAAACAAATAAAGCATGTAGTAGGTATATTAAATAATATTCCCGGATTTCCTGGAATGTACTATAAAGAAAATGACTATGATCTATCTATAGATTTTATTTCTTATGATAAACTATATGGAATTATTAAAGTTCAAGGAGTAGAAGGTTATTCAACAATCGATTTTAATAATGACATTATCTATAAAAGTAACATTTACATCAATTCTAATTTAGACAATAATATCAAAAGATCTGTTATATGCGAAGAAATATTACATTCAATAGGACTTAAAAATGACAGCAAATTAATACCAAATAGTGTTTTATATGAATACGGAAGTAAAGTAGAAGATTTAAGTGATTATGATATACTTGCTGTAAACATTTTATATAGCACGTATATTAATTATGGCATGAGTGATGTAGCAGTAAACAAAATACTTAATAACATATTAAAATAACATTTGTAATTACAAATGTTATTTTAGTGTATAACTATTATTTATAAGAGATGTACTATATAGAAATAAAACATCAGCACTATTAAAATCAATATAATTTGCTAATAGTTTAGGGGAAATATATCTTGTATCAACAACTATTATTTCTTTATATCCCTCAGTAAATAAAGGAGTAATACTGCTTCCATAAGAATCTCTAAAAATAATTAATCGTTTATTTGATTGATTATTAGTAGTTATTTTTAATAACGAAACTGGACCAGATAAATAAATGTCGTATTTATCAAGAGAATTGCTTTTATTTAAATTATATATTCCTTCATTTTTCCCTGTTTCATAATTGTAAACAATACTTGAATTAATTGTATCATTAATTAGTATTTTAATTTTATCTTCTTTTACATTTATTGGAAGTCTACTAGCATAAACACCCTTAAAACTTGTTATTTCTTTTTCTATATAATTATTATTTACATCAAAGTCCATTTCCTTAGAAAATTTCTTTATAATTTCTCTTAAAGTTTCTTCTTTCCAATGACTATCAGTTATATAGTAATTATCAAGTGATAGAATATTAAATAGATCTATATATTTTGCATCTATTTCCGAATTAACAATATTTATAAGTTTATCATAATCTAATTTTAAATTATTATCATTTACAAAATAATTCTTATCAGGTACTACTGATATATAAATATTATTATTTTTTAAATATAAATCCTTAATTTCTTTAATCTTATTTGTAAAATTTAAAACAGACTTTTCATTTAATGGATAAAGTTGTTCAATTATATAACCATTATAAATATATAGATTCTTATAATTACCACGAGTTTTTAATTCAATGTTTGCTTTTATAAGTCTTAAATCATCTCTTTTAATAAATTGATCATTAACATATGAATCAAACTTCTTAAAGAATGTTCCATCAAATACTGTTTTCGTACTTATATCAGGAAATTGTTCAAGTTTTCTTCTTTCACTTATTGATATTTCATCATCTTTTTTAATCAAATTAATTATAAAAATAGTTATTATAAAACTAGAAAATAGTAGCGAAACTATTATATTTTTTATCTTTTCTTTCATAAATATCTCCTAAAATCTAAAATATAAAAATGGGTTATATGAATTATCAATTAAATATGATGTTACAACTATTAATAAAACTAAAAGTAAAATAGGTTCAAATATATTTATTATATTTTTAATTTTTTCATTTTTATTTAATTTATCAATTATATTTTTAATAAGTGGAGTAGAACCTATAATAGCAATCACTAAAACTATTAAATAGCTCTTAAAATAATATAAAGTAGAACTATTAATAAATGGATTATTAAAATTAAATAAACCGTATATATTATTGAAAGCTTCTTTCATAGATGATGCATTAAAGATTGTAAAACTAATCATTACAATAAAAAGTACATATATATGGTTTAGTATTTTTAATTTATCAAGATATTTTTTCAAAAATAACTTTTCAATTATTAATACTATGCCAAATAATAGTCCCCATACTACAAAATTCCAACTTGCTCCGTGCCAAACACCTGTAAGTGTCCAAACAATCATTATATTTCTTAATTGCTTTATAATTCCGTTTCTATTACCACCAAGAGGTATATAAATATAATCTTTAAACCAGGAACTAAGCGATATATGCCATCTTCTCCAAAAATCAGTTATTGTTTTAGAAATATATGGGTAGTTAAAGTTTTCAAGAAAATGGAAGCCAAACATTCTACCAAGACCGATTGCCATATCAGAATATGCTGAAAAATCAAAATATAATTGTAACATATAACTTATAGCTTTAATCCAGTAAAATAGGATAGTAGCCTCGTTAATTGTACATATTTCACCCAAGATATTTGCGATCAGTACCTTTTTAGATAAACCAATAATAAATCTTCTAACTCCGTAAGAAAAATTTTCAAAAGAATGCTTTCTCGTTTTTAGTTCTTCTTCAATAGTTTCATATCTTACAATTGGACCAGCTATTAATTGTGGAAACAAAGAAACGTAAGTTCCAAGTAAGAGAAAACTCTTTTGAGCCTTAACTTTACCTCTATAAACATCAATTACATAACTTATTATTTGAAATGTATAAAAAGATATTCCAATTGGAAGGGCAATATTTTGAAGCGGAACATTTACTTTAAAAATACTATTGATATTTAATATTAAAAAATCCGTATATTTAAAGAAAACTAATAAAGATATATGAATAATTAGAGTAATTATAAAAATATCCTTACTTTTATATTTTTCAATTAATCTAGCACCGATATAAGCTATCAATATTTCTAAAAGCATTAAAATAATATATTTGGGTTCTCCATATAAATAAAATATTAAAGAAAATATAAAAAGAACAACATTTTTCATTTTATTCGGAACAATAAAATAAATAAATAATATTATTGGTAAAAAATAATATAAAAAACTAATACTTGTAAATAACATTTTTCCTCCTTAAATAAGCACCATTTCTGGTGCTTTATGCTGCAGGCATTTCTGGTGGTAATTCAATACTACCTTCATCATTTGTTTTTTCTAATTCTTTTCCTATGCTATTATTTACATAGGTTTTAAACTCATCATAAACAGGCTTTGCCCAATTCTCATCAGCCATAACTAAGAAAATAACATTTCCATTATTTGTAATATATAATTTCTCAGCACTAACACATATCCAACGTCTCATATCAATATTGTCATAGATTTCAGTTTTTACTTTTTCTACATCCACATTATCTTTTACTTTGATAACAGCAACCAAATATGCTTGTGCATTTATTAATGGTTCAGATACAACTAACAAATCGATATCATTTGCTGTTTTTAAACCAGTATAACTTGTTACGATATCGGTATTAGATAAATCAACTTTTTCTGTGCTAAGAGAAGGTAAATCAGTTTTAGCATTACTATAAATCGTCTTTAGCATTTTTTTCATATCACTTGCACTATTAATTGTAGATACTTGCTTATTTGAATTAAGTTTAATAAATATTCCAAATATTAAAACTAGTAAAGCAATAGCAACTGCATATAATATTGTTTTCTTTTTCATTTTATCATCCTTTCCTAGAACATTATAACATTTATGTAACTTAAAGTAAAGAGAACTATTTTATCAAATTCTCATAAGGTCTTAAGTTCTTAAGTAAGAAATATTTACTAGGTATACATACTAATTCTAAATCACCAATATATTCGTAGCAAACACTTCCAAAGTTCATTTTAAATTGGTTTAATCCTTGATATTTAGTTTCTTTTAAAGAAGTAAGACCACCTAAATTCAAATATTTAAAATCTTTATAATAATTTAGAGCTTCCCATATTAATAAATGTTTAGCATTATATCTTTTATAGTTTTTATCATAACCATCCATTATCATATATACTTCATCATTTTCTTTTATAAATAAACACTCAGCAATTACAATACCATTTGGATGAGTTTGCATTAATTTTGTGGCATTTGTTAACTGATTATGATATTTACCAAGTAAATTATCAGCTTCTATCTTTAAAGCCGTCAATCTATTAGATTGTTCTTTTTTTATAAATTCATCAATTTGTTTACATATTTCTTCTTGTCTTATATAAAGTGATCTAAACTTACTTAATAACTTGGAACAATTTAATTTAGCATAGAAAAAATCAATTTTTTTATTTTGACTAAAATAATAATACAAATATTCGAAATATAATAAATTTCTTGGATATTTTTTTTCAGTATGAGCATATAAATATTTTAAATCATCATATGTTCCTTTATGAATTTCAACACCATTATCAATTGCGCTTCTAATTTTTGTTTTATATTCTTTTTTTATATTATTAAACAATATATTAGGATTATTCATTTCAATTTTAGCTTCATATCTCGGTTTAAAACTTTCAAAAAAATCATTATATCCCAAATGGTTATATCCAAGACTTTTAAGGTTATTAAATATCTTATCATAATTTTCTTGTTTAACATTATTTATTTCTTTTATAATTAAAGGATTTAATTTAATTGCAACGATATTATTTTTTTTGCAATACTTTTTAATTTCTAAAGTAAATGTTTTAACTAAAGATTCATTATTATAATCAATTACAAAACCTCTAGGAGCATAAGCATAATTAAAACCCTGTTTTTTAACTATTAAAAGAATCGTTGAACCAATTATATTGCCATTTTCTTCAAGACCAAGTAATTTAATACTAAATAATTGTTTTTCCATAGTACTAGCATATTCGCTAGTTTGATATAAAGAGTGATCAATATTCTTTAAATAACTATTTAATTCATCTTTATTTATTTCTCTTATTTGCATTTTCTTCACCATAATAATTATATATTATTTTTAAACAATTGTCTACAAAAAGAAAAAAGTTATATTTTCATATAACTTTTAATTCAAAATACACGGCGAATGTTGATAAATTTTTTCTTCCATACATACTATTTATATTTTTAGAAAGGTGCCGTGCAAATTAATTATAGCACACCTTAAAATTATAATGCAATAGTTTTGTGAAAATATTTTTTGATTTTTAAAAATGTTGTTGACATATAGTTTGTTTTAGTGTATATATTAAAAGGAGGCGAGAGAATGACTAAAAATTTGGTAATAGTGGAATCTCCAAGTAAGTCCAAAACTATTGAAAAGTATTTAGGAAAAGATTATCACGTAGTTTCTAGTAAAGGACATATTAGAGATTTATCTACTAAAGGTAAATATGGTTTAGGAGTTGATGTTGACAACAACTTTAAACCAGACTATACATTTATAAGTGGGAAGAAAAAATTAATTAAAGAACTTAATAATGATGTAAAAAAAGTTGATAATGTTTATCTTGCAACCGACCCCGATCGTGAAGGAGAGGCTATAAGTTGGCATTTAAAAGAGTGTTTAGATTTAAATGATAAAAATTATAAAAGAATTGTTTTTAATGAAATAACAAAAAATGCAATTTTAAACTCATTTGATCACGCCCGTGATATAGATATGAACTTAGTAAGTTCACAAGAAACAAGAAGAATACTTGATCGTATAATTGGTTTTAGACTAAGTAAATTAATGCAAGCAAAAACGAGCGGATCATCTGCTGGTAGAGTTCAATCAGTTGCACTTAAATTAATTGTTGATAAAGAAAGGGAAATTGAAAAGTTTACACCTGAAGAATTTTGGACAATAAAAGCACTATTTAATGATTTTGAAGCTGATTATGACGGCGATATTCATAACGAAGAAGAAGCAAATAATATTTTAAAAAAATTAAAAAAAGATTTTGTTTTAGAAAGTGTTACAGAAAAAGAGAAAACAAGAAACTCTAAAGTACCATTTATTACATCTACTTTACAACAAGATGCATCTAATAAATTAGGTATGACAGCCAAAAAAACAATGAGTATTGCTCAAAAATTATATGAAGGAATTGAATTGCCAGGTGAAACAGTTGGTTTAATTACCTATATGCGTACAGATTCAATCCGTTTATCAAATGATTTCATAAATGATACTTATCAGTTTATTAAAAATAAGTTTGGTTCTAATTATGTTGGAAGTGTAAAAGTTTCTAAAAAAACTGAAAACGTTCAAGATGCCCACGAAGCAATTAGACCAACAAGTATTAATAGAATTCCTGAAGAAATAAAACCATATTTAACACCAGATGAATATAAGTTGTATCGTATGATTTACTATAGAGCATTAGCATCTTTAATGAAAAGCGCGAAATATATACAAACAAGTATTAATCTATCGAATAATGGATATAATTTTAAAGCAAATGGAAGTGTTATTACATTTGATGGTTACCTAAAAGTATATAAAGAATATGAAGATGTAAATGATGTTGTATTACCAGACTTTAAAGATTATAAAAGCAAAGTAATTGTTTCATCTGATATAACAAAAGAACAGCACTTTACTAAACCACCTTCAAGATATACGGAAGCAAAACTTATAAAAGAAATGGAAGAACTTGGTATTGGAAGACCAAGTACATATGCTAAAATAATTGATACAATTAAAGAAAGAGGATATGTAAATGTTCAAGATAAAAAATTCGTGCCAACAGAAATAGGTTTTGAAATTACTGATAAATTACAAGAGTTTTTCAGTCATTTAATCAATGTTAAATATACAGCAAGTATGGAAACAAATTTAGATGAAATAGCAGAAGGCAAAAAGAATTGGGTAAATGTTTTAAAAGAGTTTTATGATGATTTTGAACCATATGTTGAAAACGCTTTTAAAGAAATGCCTAAAAAAGAAGCTGAAGAAACCGGTGAAAATTGTCCAGAATGTGGAAGTCCATTAGTATACCGCAAAGGAAAATATGGGAAGTTTATAGCTTGTAGTAATTTCCCTAAATGTAAATATATAAAACAAGAAGAATCAGCACAAGAAGAAGTATGTGATTGTCCAAATTGTTCTGGTAAAATTGTTAAAAAAAGATCTAAAAGAGGTAAAATATTTTATGGATGTTCAAACTATCCAAAATGTAAAACTGCTTTTTGGGATAAACCAACCGGTGAAAGATGTCCAAAATGTTCTGGTTTATTATTAGAAAAAGGCAAAAAAATATATTGTGGAAGTTGTGATTATATAAAGGACTAGTGATAGTCCTTTGATTTGACATCAAACCTGTAAAATGTTATATTATAGTAGTTAGGGGGTATAGTATGGAATTAATATCTGTTATGGCTAAAGATGGTAAAATACTATCATTCAATTATTTCGATAGTAATGATTATGTCTATAAAAAAGCGTGTACAATATGTGATTCAGATACTGCCATTACTGTTTTAAAGTATTTTGAACAAAGAAAAAATATTATTTATAAAAATGCTTATTTAGAATATTTAAAGAAAGCAAGAGAAGACTTTAAACTTGCAATCATTGATACTTTGTTATGTAATAATACTAAAATATTTTTAACTATATTTGATACTGAAAATGAAATATATTACAAATATAGTAAAATGTTAGGTAGAAGTTTAACCGATGAAGAAAAAGTAATGGTATATAGTAGATTCAAACAAAACGTAGAATTATGTATTAATAATAGTATATTTGAAAAAGGAAAAATTAAATAATGGTAGGTAGATATGAATTAGTAGCAGTCGATAAGAATAAAAAAGGAAAAATTATTGTAAGTAAAAATAATAAAAAATTAACTTTACAAGAAGCTGATATATTTACAAGTTTATTTCAAGATAAAAATGAATTAGCTTATTATTTATGTAGTAAAGGATATATTGATGAAACACCAGAAATGTTTGTTTTACTTTATCATACAAATAAAAAAAGCCGTTACTTAAATTGTTTATATAAAGAGAATAATGATATAATTAAAATTGCAAAAGCTTCAAAAGAAAACAATAAAGTTAATATATATAATAGTTTATTTGGTAAATTATTATCTTATTTGATAAGAAATGCTGATAATGAATTTATAGAGTATGCTTATCATTATAAATATATTAATAAATATGTTTATGATAAATTACTTGAATATAGATATAATAAAAGTAATAGTATAATTAAAGCAATCGAAAGAGAATTATCGAAAGAATATTTACAAGTAAGAAAACTATATTCAATTATAAAATTATATAATAATAAAAAAGTAGATAATTCATTAAGAAGAAAAATAGTAGGTGAAAGTAATGATCCATATATTGACTATTTGGTTGAAAAAGCAAATATGGGAAGTGAAAGCGCTTACGAAGAATTAAAACAAATGGATTTAGAAAAAATCCTTAGTTTAAAAATGTAATTTATTCTTTTAAATAAATTATAAATGTGATAAAATTATAATGTTAAATAATAGAAAGGAGGATAAAAAATGGCTAAAATTAAAATATTCGCACTTGGTGGCTTAAATGAAATTGGTAAAAATATGTATGTTATTGATATAGATAATAATATATTTGTTTTTGATGCCGGTTTAAAATATGCTGATGATAGTATGTTAGGTGTTGATTATATAATCCCTAAATATGATTATTTAATTCAAAATAAGAAAAAAATAAAAGGTATATTTATAACTCACGGTCATGATGAACAAATGGGAGCTTTACCTGATATTTTACCGGAACTTGAAAATGTTCCTGTTTATGCTACTAAGTTTACAATGGAAATTATAAAAAGAGAATTAGCAGAATCTAAAATTAATTATTCTAAACTAATTGAAATAAAACCACACATTAAATTAAACTTTGGCAAAATTAGTATTTTTCCAATTAGTTTAACCCATTCAGTACCTGATAGTATAGGCTATGTTATAAATACTGTTGACGGTGCTATATTTTATACAGGTAACTTTGTGTTTGATTCATCAATGCTAGGACCTTATAAAACTGATATTGGTAAATTAGCCTATATTGGTAAACAAGGTGTATTATGCTTATTAAGTGAATCAATGTATGCTGATAGGAAAGGTTTTACAGCGCCTTCTAATCGTATTGGTTCAATTGTTAATGAAGTTTTAGATCAAACAGGTAGAATTATTATCAGTGTTTTTCCTAATCAATTCTATAAAATTCAAGAACTATTTAATGGAATTATGCATACTGATAGAAATGTTGTTATTATTGGTAAAAGATTACAAGATATTATAATTAATTCTATTAATTTAGGTTATATGAAGTTTGATATAAATAGAATTAAGACAATCAGTCATGTTAATGATGATAATATAGTTGTTTTAGTTGCTGATGAAAGAGAAAAACCTTTTTCAAACTTTTTAAGAATTGTTAGAGGTTATGATAAGTTTATTAAGATCAGTAAAAAAGATACAGTTGTATTTATGTCACCAGTATTTCCTGGAATGGAAAAAAGTAGTGCGAAATTACTAGATGGTATTGCAAGAACTGGTTCTAATTTGATTGATATCAGTAATAAATACGCATCCCATCACGCTTCAAGTGAAGATTTAATGATGATGATTAATTTACTAAATCCAAAATATTATATGCCGGTTAATGGTGAATATAGGCACGAAATCGCTAATAAGAAAGCTGCTATAACAGCTGGTATGAAAGAAGAAAATATTTTGTGCAAATTAAATGGCGAAGTTGTTTATTTTAAAAATGGTAAATTAGTTGATGACAATATTAAGATTCCAACCGATGAATTATTAATAGATGGTGAGGTTGGCGATGTTGGTGAAATTGTTTTAAAGGATAGAGAAATGTTAAGTGATAATGGTGTAGTTGTTGCTGTTATTACTATTGATAGATTAACTAAAACTTTAAAGCATCCGCTTGAGCTTCATTCAAGAGGATTTATTTATGTTAGAGATAATATAGATGTTATGAAAGAAGCTGTAAATATAGCAACTAAAGTAGTAAATGATAATACAAAACCTAATTTTATTGATTATAATAAGATTAAATTAGGCGTTAGAGATGAACTTGGTAAGTACTTTTATAATGAGATTGGTACTAAACCAATGATACTATTAATTATTCAAGAAGTATAAAGGTTCTAGAAATAGAACTTTTTTCTTGTAATTATGTAGATATTATTATAAACTATAACATATAATGGCTATCACGTAGTAAAAGGCAAACAAATATAAGATTATTTGAAAAAAATAATCTTTTTTGACATTTTATTTAATTATAATATTATAAAATATCTATGGTGATATTATGTATAGATATTATATATTTGATATTAAAAACAAGTTTAAAAACGATAACAATTTATATAGACTACTTAAAACACTATATACATTAAATCTAAAATATATAAATTACGGAGAATTAATATACAATGAAATGTGTAAACCAATCAATAGGGAAAATATCAAAGAAATATTAAAAGACTATAATGCTAAAAAAGTATCAAGAAAATACTTCATATGTCTAAACGATGAAATAACTATAGTAGTAATTAAATATTCAAGACTAATAATAATATCGAATAAATTATACCCAGACATATTTAATAGACTAAAAATAGAATGTGAAAATCTATTTGTATGCAATTTTTTAAATGATAACTACTTTTATGTATCAAAGTGTTGTAAAAATATGTAAAATATTATATAATTAGAATGGGAGATGAAATTATGCCACAACTATTAATCGATGTATTATATTTAATTGGAGGAATAATTGCAGGATTTATAGCCGGATTCTTTGTAGCACGTGCTGTAATGCAAAAATATTTAAAGAAAAATCCACCAATAAATGAACAAATGATTAAAGCTATGATGACACAAATGGGTAGAACACCGAGTCAAAAGCAGGTAAATCAAATGATGAAATCAATGGCTAAATATATGTAGCCATTTTTTCTTATAAAGGAAGATGGAGAAAGTATGTTAGAAAGTATTTTAAATAATATACCAGCACATATATGTGCTTTAATAGGTTTTATATTTTTAATAATAAGTACACAAGTAAAAAAGAGAAAAGAAATATTATTATTTCAAAGTTTATTTTCGCTATTTTTCTTTTTACAATATTTATTACTAGGAGTATACTCAGCAAGCATATTATGTTTGTTTGGCTTAATAAGAAATATTGTATTCTATTTTAAAAACAATAAAATATCAAATAATATAATAATATTTTTAACACTAATTGTAGGTATAATTACTGGATTATATGATATGAAAAATTATATATTTATAATTGCATTTATACCAACAATAATAAATGTAGCATATGCATATGTATTAAGTAAAAATAATATTTTATTAATTAAAAAAGTATTCTTAATATGCTCGATAATATGGATTATATATGACTATTTTGTTAAAGCATATGTCGGACTAATATGTAATAGCTTAGAAATGATCTCATATGTTTATTATTTTATAAAAAAGAAAAATTAATGGAGGAATATATGAAAATAGGAATAATAGGAGCAGGAGCATATGCCCTTGCACTAGCAGAAATGTTTAATAAAAGAAAAAATAATATCTATATATGGACTAAAGTAGAAAAAGAATATAAAGAATTAAAAGAAAATAGGACAAACCAAAAAGCATTACCAAACTTTATTTTAGATGAAAATATAAAAGTAACAAATAATATAAAAGAATGCATTATAGATTCTAGTGTTATAGTAATTGCTGTTCCAGCCGAATATGTTGACGACATATCTAAGGAAATGGAAGGAATTGTAAAAAAGAATCAACAAATCTGTATTGCAACAAAAGGAATAGAAAGAGACACATGTTTATTCCCAATTGATGTTTATAGAAAACACAATAAAACAAGTAATATAGCAGTTATATCTGGACCATCCTTTGCTCGTGATATAATAACCAATTCACCAATCGGATTATCAGTCGCAACTAAATCTAAAAAAACATATGAAATACTAAAAAATACCCTTGAAAACGATACGTTAAAACTAAGAAAAACAAGTGATATTATAGGAATATCAATATGTGGTTCAATTAAAAATGTAATTGCTATAGCATCGGGTATGTTAAGAGGACTTGGATACCCTGAATCAACCGAAGCAATGTTTATAACAGAATCACTTCATGATATTAAGAATCTAATAAAAGCCTTAGGCGGTTCTAAAAAAACAATTCTTTCATATGCTGGATTTGGTGATCTATTATTAACTTGTACTTCGTATAAAAGTAGAAACTTTACATTTGGCTATATGATAGGATCAAATGAACCAAAAGAAAAAATAAATGAATATATTAATAATACAACTATAGAAGGCTTATATACATTAAAAAGTATTCATTCATTATTAAAAAATAAAAATGTTGATATGCCAATCATTAACTTGATATATGATATTATTTTTAATAATAAAGAACCAAAGTGTTTATCAAAGTTTTTGATTGAAAAAGAATAGGGAGAATAAATGGAAAATTATAGTTTAAAAGATGTTGTTGTTGGTTTAAAAGGTGAATATGATAATTATAAAAGTAAATTAGAATCATTAAAAGAATCAATTATCATAAATGATTTTTCTCTAATTGAAAAAAGTAAGCTTTATGTTAATGAAACTTGGGATATGTCAAAGCCTGCACTTATATTTGATTTTTATAAAAAATTAAATAGATTAGAAGAATTATATTTAAAATTAAGTAAAACAAGTAATATGAAAAGAATTATTGTAAATGGAAATGATAGCTATCAATATGGTAAATTAAATATAAGCTTTACATCAAATGATTTTATTAATAAATATCATACACTTATGACAAGTGATTTTGTTAAGAATATTTATATATGGAGTATAAATAATAATATTGGTAGTTTAAATATAAATCATAATAATATAAGATTTTATTCTTTTAAAGATAAGATTAATTTTGAAATTGATTTAGTAAATAATAGAACAAACTTTTCAAGTAAATCTATATTTAATATAGAGTTTGAAAAAGATAAATTTCCTTTATATCATCAAAATATGATAGAATCAAATAAAGGTAATATTGATATGAGAGATCATAAATTAATATTAAAAAATAGAATATAATCAAGATAAAAAATATCTTGATTTTTCTATTGCTATATAAAATATTTTGTTGTATAATCAAATAGTAGGAAATGTTAATAAGTATATAAAAATATATAAGAAATGGAAGGAATGTTGATAAAATGTTTGACTTAATACATACATACTAGTATTACTAAAAAAATATAAAAATGAGTGTTTTGTTAAT
>ERZ824600.1250-NODE-1250-length-32405-cov-5.471159_pt1 | contig 32405 bp, 19 predicted proteins | sample MGYA00519933_ERZ824600 | MGnify/ENA primary metagenome ERZ824600 (study PRJEB31778, sample SAMEA3449178) | human gut metagenome | biome: human gut; feature: human-associated habitat; material: faeces | place: United Kingdom | collected 2010/2012 ... | reverse complement strand
ATTTCCACTTTCGAGTTACAAACGGTCAACGGGCTGAGGTAAAGCGGGCCTGCACCGCGAAGGAATATCCCTGCTTTCCGCGTCCGCTTCTTCACAAAGAAGCTTTCTAATCTACAAGCGTATCACCCCAACAACCACAAATTTGTGCAAATCAAATAAAAACTCCTTGCAAAGTTTCTGAATGAATGAGATAATTAACACAAACTATGTAAATGGATTGTTACTTTTAAGGCAAAACCATACAATATCCTATCTAAAAGGAAGGGGAAAGAGGAAGAATGAAATTAAAGACAGTAAAGCGTATGAATGCGTGCATTTTATCTGCTGCCATGGTTTTGAGTGGTGTTACAATCATTCCGCCGGCCACAGTAAGTGCTGCGGCAAATAATGAGATCAATTATGCATTAAGTGGAACGGCAACCGTCAGTGATCAGGAGACGAATTACTGGGGAGCAGATAAGGCGATCGACGGAATCGTCAACAGAGATGCTGCAAAAGCAGATCAGTCCAGATGGGCAACGAATCAGAGTTCAAGTCAGGCAGCAAGGACGCTGACGGTGAATCTCGGTACACGGAAGACGTTTGATCATTTTGTGATCGAATGGGAAAGAACGAATATTACTAACTTTAAGATTTCTGTATGTGATACAGAAGATGGAGAATACCGGGATGTTTATGTAAAAAATGACGGAGAAAATATTACGTCGGTTACGAGTGATATCCAGTTGGATGAAGCTGTAACAGCTCAGTATGTAAAGCTGACAGTCAATGGTTATACAGTAAATCCTGGAAGCTGGCAGTCTGTATCCCTGTATGAGTTTAAGATCCTTGGAGAAGCAGAGAATTTAAGTACCGCTGCAACTGTAACAGCAGATGGAAGTGAGACAGCCGGAACAGATGCTTCCAAGGCAGTTGACGGTGATGATACGACCCGTTGGGCAAGCCCGGCGGCAACAGGATCACACTGGCTGAAGCTGGATTATGGCAGCGAGAAGACGATCAGAACAGCAAAGATCCATTGGGAGAGAAAGAATGCAACTGCATACCGGATCGAGAAGTCTGCCGACGGAGAAAACTGGGAGACAGTAAAAGCATTTACGACAAGTCCTTCAGATTACAGAGAGACGATCGTATTTGATGAGGCAGTAACAACAAGATATCTGAGATTATATATTGAGTCCTTTGATCAGGCGGGAGCACCGGAGGGAAGTGCTTCTGTAAGCTGGCCGACGGTTTCTGTCTATGAGTTTGAGACTTATGAGACAGATCTTGGAACAACCGAGGTGGAGAGAACTCCGAAAGAGATTGCGGACAGCCTGGAAGTTCCTTCCAGTATTGACGGGGCATCAGGAAACCTGGCAATGCCGGAAGTTCCTGAAGGATATGAGATCAGTTTTGTCGGTGCAGATTATGAGCAGATCGTAGACAGGGATCTGACAGTTTATCAGCCGCTTGTTACAAAGACTGTGAAGATGAACTTCAATGTAAAGAAAGCCGGTGACGACAGTACGGCAGTAGATTCAAAAGAATATACCATGACTGTAACCGGAAAGTATACGGCAGAAGACGGAGATAATGCAAAGCCGAATGTAATGCCGGAGCTGGCAGAATGGAAAGGTGCAAAGGGCGGTTCCTTTGAGATCAGTGATTCCAGCCGTATCGTTGTAGCAGCCAAGGATAAGGCAGAATTATCTGCAATGGCTGAAGAATTTAAGAATGATTATAAAGAGATCACAGGAAAGTCCATCAAGATCGTTTATGCGGATCAGGCATCAGCGGGAGATTTCTTCTTTACGCTTGAAGCAGCCGGAAATGGACTGAAAGAAGAAGGATATTCCATGAATGTAACGGATAAAGTGGAAGTGAAGGCAGAGCAGAAAGCAGGAGCTTACTGGTCTACAAGAACGATCCTTCAGATCCTGAAGCAGAATGGTACGACCATTCCGAAGGGCGAATGCAGGGATTATCCAAAGTATGAAGTCAGAGGCTTTATGCTGGATGTAGGAAGAAGACCGTTTGAAAGCGAGACACTTCAGGAAGTTGCAAAGACGATGCTGTGGTATAAGATGAATGACCTGCAGCTTCATCTGAACGATAACTATATTTTCCTTGAAAATTATTCGACTTCCGAGGGTGCAATGTCGGCTTATGAGGGATTCCGTATGGAGTCTGATGTCAAAGCAGGTGGATTGAATCAGGCAGACCTGACCAGTGACGATATGTATTATACCAAGGCTGAGATGAAGTCCATGATCCAGAATTACCGGAAGTTAGGACTGGATATTATCCCGGAATTTGATACTCCTGCACATTCTCTGTCATTTACAAAGGTAAGACCGGATCTCAGATTCGGAACGACCGGACGTCAGAATGACCATTTCAATTTGAATACGAAGTATGATGAGTCACTGGCATTTGTTGAGAGCATCTGGGATGAGTATATTAAGGGTGATGACCCGGTATTTGACCGGGATCCGATAGTTAATATCGGAACAGATGAGTATGATGGACAGTATACAGAGCAGTTCCGTAAGTTTACAGATGATCTTCTGGCTTATATCCAGGATAATGGAAATACCGTTCGTCTGTGGGGAAGTCTTACAGCAAGAAGCGGAAGCACATCCGTAAGAAGCGAAGGGGTTCAGATGAATATCTGGAACGATGGATGGGCAAATCCGAAAGCTATGTATCAGCAGGGATATGACCTGATTGACATGAATGACGGAAGTGTATATATCGTACCGGCAGCAGGATATTATGCAGATTATCTGAGTCGTCAGTCCATGTATAATTATGATCCGGCTACACGTATGGGTGTTCCGTCAGGTTCTGAACAGACACTGGGAGGAGCTTATGCGATCTGGAACGATATGGTTGACCAGAGAGCGAACGGACTGACTGAGATGGAGATCTATGACCGCTTCAATGATGCTGCACCGTATTATGCGGCTGCGTTGTGGGGCAAATCAGGAGAAGTTTCTTTTACAACAGCACAGCAGACGAGCGAGAATGTGGGTGAAGCTCCAGGAGTCAATGCATATGATAAAGTAGACAGTGAGACAGATGAGATTCTTTCCTATGATTTTGAGGATGGACTTTCAGATAAGAGTGCAAATGAATATGATGCAGAGAACGGAAAGAATGCGGAAGTGAAGGATGGAGAACTTGTTCTGAAGGGCGGAGAAAGCTATATCTCTACTCCATTGGATAAAGTTGGACCTGAGAAAGAACTGAGCTTTGATATCACACTGACTCAGCCGGCAGAACCGGGACAGATTCTCTTTGAAGCTGAGAAGGACGAAGATCATGAAGCCTACAGTACTCATAATATCCGCATTATGGAAGATGGAACACTTGGATTTACAAGAGAAGGATATGACTATTCCTTTGGATATAAACTTCCTGTTAATCAGAAGATGACATTAAAGATCCGTACAAAGAACGGAAGTACTGTCCTGATTGCAGATGGAAAAGAGTATAAAGCAACCGGAAGTTTTACATATGAAGGCGATGTGAAGAAGACCGGTATTACAAGCTCTACACTTTCTCTGCCACTGACAAGGATTGGTTCTGATACAAATGCGGTACATGCCATCATTGATAATGTAAATCTTTCTTCTACGATGTCAGATGGGGAATCTTCACCGATTGATCCATCCGGATTTACAGTGACATCAGATAATCAGAACAGTGACGGACCAATCAGTGCAGCATTTGACAATGATCGGTCAACGATCTGGCATACGCAGTACTCTCCGAGTAAGAAAGCACTGCCGGCAACGATCACGATTGATATGGGACAGTCCTATGATGTGAACGGATTCTATTATCTGCCGAGACCGACGGGAAATAACGGATATATCCTGAAATATTCTCTGTATTATGAGGATGCGGATGAAAACTGGACAGCTCTTGTAGAGAATGGAACGTGGGAAAGCACAGGTACAGAAAAAACGGTAAACTTTACACCGGTTCAGACATCCAAGATCAAGCTGGTTGTATCAGAAGGACAGAATGGTTTCGGTAGTGCAGCAGAATTCAGAGTGCTTACAGGAACGCAGGATCTTACAAAGACACAACTCCGTATGAGTACTTATGTAGAAGGAGAAGGTACAGCGACTGTTTCTAAAGAAAAGATCGAACAGGGAGAAGAAGTTACCTTTACTGCAACAGCAAAGAAAGGTGCTACATTTACCGGATGGTATGATGTCCTTGGAACAAAGGTAAGTGATGAAGCCGTTTATACAGTAACTCCGGAAGAGAACCTGACCCTGATCGCAAAATTTGAAAAAGGAAGCGAGCCGGATCAGCCAGAAGATAAGACCTATACGGTTACGATCGACGGAAAAGAACAGACCGTCAAAGAAGGAGAAAAGGCTGCGAAGCCAGCCGATCCGGAAAAAGAGGGTTATAAGTTCCTTGGCTGGTATGAAGAAGGAAGTGATACGGCGTTCGATTTCGATACAGCCATCACGAAGAATATTACACTGACTGCAAGATTCGAGAAAATAGAAGAGCCGGATCAGCCGGACAAACCTTCAGCACCGGAGAATGTAGTGACAGGTGAAATTACGAAAAATTCCGTTGAAGTGAAATGGGATGGACCGGCAAGCACAGCAGGACTGGCAGGTTACAAGATCTATGTAAATGGAAAAGAATACGTGACGTATATCCCGGCAGATGCTACAGGATATACGATAGAAGGTCTTGAAGCCGGTAAGACTTATCAGATCGAAGTTGTTGCCGTAGGCGATGATGAGAATGCAACAGAGTATGCAGCCGCAGAACTGAGTGTAACAACAAAGAGTGAAAATAATGGTAACGGCGGCGATAACGGAAATACCGGAGACAACGGTAATAATGGCAATAACGGAAATGCCGGAGACAACGGTAATAATGGCAATAACGGAAATGCCGGTGTAAATAATCCGACTAAGGATCAGAATCATAATGCCGGAACAACAAATAAGAAGCAAAATGCAGCAGCCAAGACAGGCGACAGCACAAATATGGCAGTATTTGTATTCATGCTTGGTGGTTCGCTGGCAGCCGGAACGGTTGTCTTCAGAAGGAAAAGAAGATAAGCGGTTTTCCATATGAAAGTTTAAGAGAGAAGAGTCTGTTGGATGAAAATCCAGCGGACTTTTCTTTTTTAATAAAATTCTAAGATTTTGACACTCTGGTTTTAAAAAATGACCGATATCATGTATACTAAAAGGGAGGTGATTGAAATGTATAATATATTAGTTTGTGATGATGATAAAGAAATTGTAGAGGCAATAGATATTTATCTGTCCCAGGAGGGATATCATATCCTGAAGGCATATGATGGAGTTGAGGCATTGAATATTCTGGAGAAAGAGAAAGTAAATCTTCTGTTCCTTGATGTGATGATGCCAAAGCTGGATGGAATCAGGGCAACTCTGAAGATCAGGGAGACGAACAGTGTACCGATCATTATTCTTTCTGCAAAGTCAGAAGATTCAGATAAGATACTCGGACTGAATATCGGGGCGGATGATTATGTCACAAAGCCGTTCAATCCGTTAGAACTGGTAGCAAGGGTCAAGTCTCAACTGCGTCGCTATAATGAGCTTGGTGGAACATCCCAGGAACAAAAGGAAAAAGTGTATGAAGTTGGCGGACTCAGGATCAATGATGATCTGAAAGAAGTGACGGTGGACGGAGAGTTAGTGAAGCTTACGCCGATTGAATATAATATTCTCTTGTTATTACTGAAAAATCAGGGACGGGTTTTTTCTATTAATCAGATTTATGAGTCGATTTGGAATGAAGAGGCGATTGGTGCGGATAATACAGTTGCGGTCCATATCCGCCATATTCGTGAAAAAATCGAGATCAATCCGAAAGATCCAAGATATCTGAAAGTAGTATGGGGCGTAGGCTATAAAATTGATAAAGGCTGAAAGGACGAAATATGAATAAGTGGTACAGAAAGACAGGTGTAAAGGCGATCGTTCTTATTGTGGCGATTCTCAGCGGTGCAATGCTGATAACGAATCTGTTGTCTCTTATGAATCTTGCAGGAAGCACAGATCTGCCGTCCTTATGGACGATGAGCCAACAGCCATTTGAGGAATCGCAGGAATTTAATTACATGGTTGAAAATTACATGGATGATGTCCTTACGCAGATCCGGCTGGAAAATCTTTTTGAGACAGATGGGATGATGAACCGGAACAAAGAGATCGACGTAATGGAGTACAGCAAGAATGATACTGCCAACGGAGAAAATGTTTCGGGTATTGCGTATTCACTGGAGGAACTGATCAACTGGGGAGAAGATTTTGACAGTGCAGAGAGCGATAATTATGCGAAGAACAGTGTGATCGTATGTCAGAAGCCTGAAGGGACATATGAGTATTACTATACGAGTGATTTCATGACACGGGTAGAGTCGGGAGTATTTGATATTATCATGCAGGATGGGAGTGATGTTGACGGATTTCTGCAGGAACTTCAGAACGGTAAGTATACATCTTCAGGCTTTTATAATTTTGATATTGTGGACATGGAAGGAAATATCCTGTACACAGACTGCTGGAATTTTGGAAGTGCATTAATCGAAAAATATGCACCGCAGGGAGCAGAAAACCTTTTGCAGGTAGTGAATAACAGTCCGCGTCTGAATGGCAAACTGTCCGTCATTTATGATGATCTTGCGTATACTTTGGGGAATATTTACTCAGATTATCAGAATTATCAGATGGGATTTGAACATTTAGAGGAAGGCAATACAAACTTTACTTACATTTATGCGAATAATGACACGAAAAAGGTAGTGACGAATAAGACTTCTTACGAGAACTATGCAGAGCTGGAGAAAAATGTCCAGAATCTGATCTCGGAGAAAGATGTTAAATATATGGTCATTTATCCAAAGCTAAAAGATTTTAACAGTAATATGAATGTATCGAAATCGGATAAATGGGAAAAACTCCGCAGTTACAGCAGTGAAAAGAAATGGAACAGCGTATTTGCGGTTGCGGTGGATACAACTTATACGATCCAGGATCAGTTTTATCAGAATAAGGTAGCTTATGATAATAATATCCCGTATTTTAAAGGAACAACATGGCTGTTGGTTCTGAGCATTATCCTGTTCCTTGGGGCAACAATCTGGCTGACACTGGAGGCAGGAAGAACTGCGGAAGATGAAGAACTGCACCTGAACGGTTTTGATCATTGGAAGACAGAGATTGCAGCGGTGCTGATCGTACTGATATGGATCGTTGGTTCTTATATCGGGATTCATTTTTGGAATGGAAATATCTATACGATGATCAATGATATTCCGACTTATCTGAAGGATGGAGGTACTTATTTTGAGTATTATTATGCTCGTGGAATGGATGTTTCTTCAGCATATATGTCAGCAAGTTTATATCTTCCGTCATTGAGTATTGCAGAGCTGGCAGAAATTTATTTTTATGGAGTATTTACACTGGGCTGCTTCTTTATGGGATACGTGAGTCTGATCAAGCGGATCAAGGGACGAAACCTGTGGAAGAACAGTCTGTTGAGAGTGATTGTGCGGTTCATCTATAAAATATATGATAACCGGAAGAAGACGACAAAGACAGTGCTTCTGTTATGTGGATTTTTCCTTGTACAGGGAATTGCAGTGCTGTTCAGGAATGGGGTTACAATGCTTCTGGTGTTACTGGCAGACGTGGGTGTATTTTATGTTGTCCTGAACGGTTTATTACTCAAGGAGAAACTGAAAAAAGGTATTGAAGAAATTGCATTGGGAAATATGGAATATCAGATCCCGCTGCAAGGCTTAAGAGGTGAGAACTTAAAGCTGGCAGAGATGATCAATGGAATTGCCAACGGATTCCATATGGCCGTAGAAGAGGCAATGAAAAATGAGCGTCTTAAGACGGATCTGATCACGAATGTATCACATGATATCAAGACACCGTTGACTTCGATCATTAATTATGTAGCGATCCTGAAGCAGTCGGATATTGCAGATCCAAAGATCCAGGGCTATCTGGATATACTGGAGGCGAAAGCACAGAGGCTGAAGACACTGACGGAAGACGTTGTTGAGGCATCCAAGGTAAGCAGTGGGAATATTTCTCTGGAGTATATGGATGTAGATCTTGTGGAGATGATCCAGCAGACGGAAGGTGAGATGGCTGAGAAGTTTGAGGCAAGGAATCTGAAAATGATCGTCAATCTGCCGGCAGAACCTGCGGTTGTTCATGTAGACGGGCGAAGAATGTGGAGAGTTCTGGAGAATATTTTCGGAAATGCAGCCAAGTATGCCATGCCGGGAACAAGGGTATACGCGGATCTGAAGCTGGAAGAAGATACGGTGGATCTGTCTTTGAAAAATGTTTCTGAACATCAGTTGAACATTTCGGCAGATGAACTGACCGAACGGTTTATCCGTGGAGATCTTTCAAGAAGTTCTGAAGGAAGCGGACTTGGACTGTCGATCGCACAGAGCCTGACAACGATGCAGGGCGGAACTTTCAACCTGTATCTGGATGGAGATTTGTTCCGGGTAAATATCTGGTTCCCGAGAGTGAAAAAGCAGTAGAAAGAAGAGAAAGCAAAAAGATTGAATTGACATTTTTGAGGCGGTGTGCTACGCTTTCTAAGGATTGCGAAAAGCAGAATAGCGTAGAAAAGCAAGGATGGAGAGAGTAGCCTGATTACCGTTTTACAGAGAGATCCCCGGGAGAACTTAAGAAAGTTCTGTTGGCTGAGAGGGGATGAACAGGAGGCAGGGGAAGATGGCTCCTGAGCAGTGCAGATGAGCTTTCAGGTAAGTCTGCAAAGGGTTCGCCCTTTACAGCGTAGGAGTGGCAGCAGAGGGATGCAGGTCACTCACGGAGGTTTTCACTGTGAAGTGGGAACGAAGAGAAGTGGTAACGCGGTGAAACAGAACCGTCTTCTTGAGGATGAAAGTCTTCAGGAAGACGGTATTTTTTTTAAAAGGAGGCAGACAATTATGTCAGAAAAACCAAAATATTATATTACAACAGCGATCGCCTATACATCCGGCAAGCCGCATATTGGTAATACTTATGAGATCGTACTGGCAGATGCGATCGCACGTTATAAGAGAAGTCAGGGATATGACGTATTTTTCCAGACGGGAACAGATGAGCATGGGCAGAAGATCGAGCTGAAGGCAGAAGAAGCAGGAATTACACCAAAGGAATTTGTTGATAAGGTATCAGGAGAGATCAAGAGAATCTGGGATCTGATGGATACTTCTTATGACAAGTTTATCCGTACAACAGATGAGGATCATGAAAAGCAGGTAAAGAAGATCTTTAAGAAACTTTATGATAAAGGAGATATTTATAAAGGACACTATGAGGGAATGTATTGTACTCCATGTGAGTCATTCTTTACAGAGTCCCAGCTCGTAGACGGAAAATGTCCGGATTGTGGACGTCCGGTGCAGCCGGCAAAGGAAGAGGCGTATTTCTTTAAAATGAGCAAATATGCGGATCGTCTGATCGAGCATATCAATACGCATCCGGAGTTTATCCAGCCGGTATCCCGTAAGAATGAGATGATGAATAACTTCCTTCTCCCGGGACTGCAGGATCTGTGTGTATCAAGAACATCATTTAAGTGGGGAATCCCGGTTGATTTTGATCCAAAGCATGTTGTGTATGTATGGCTGGATGCTCTGACAAACTATATTACAGGAATCGGATATGATGCAGAGGGAAATAGTACTGAGCAGTTTAACAAACTCTGGCCTGCAGACCTTCACCTGATCGGAAAAGATATCATCCGTTTCCATACGATCTACTGGCCGATCTTCCTGATGGCACTGGATCTTCCACTTCCAAAGCAGGTATTTGGACATCCGTGGCTGCTTCAGGGAGACGGAAAGATGAGCAAGTCTAAAGGAAATGTGCTTTATGCGGATGAGCTGGTTGATTTCTTTGGAGTGGATGCGGTTCGTTACTTTGTACTCCATGAGATGCCGTTTGAGAACGATGGAGTGATTTCCTGGGAGCTGATGGTAGAGCGTCTGAACTCAGATCTTGCCAATACGCTTGGAAACCTTGTAAACCGTACGATTTCCATGACAAATAAGTATTTTGGCGGAACAGTGACAGATACAGGCGTGGCAGAAGAAGTGGATGCTGACCTGAAGGCAGTCGTAGAGAATACTGCAAAGGCAGTAGATGAAAAGATGAAAGATCTGCGTGTGGCAGATGCGATCACAGAAATCTTCAATCTGTTTAAACGCTGCAACAAATATATTGATGAGACTACACCATGGGTACTTGGAAAAGATGAGTCAAAGAAAGATCGTCTGTCTACTGTATTATGGAATCTGATCCAGGGTATTTCAGAGGGTGCAAGACTTCTTGAGCCATATATGCCATCTACAAGCAAAAAGATCCTTGAGCAGCTTGGAAATGGTCATGTGACAGAAAAACCGGAAATTCTGTTCCAGAGAATGGATCTGGAAGAAGTTCTGAAAAAAGTAGAGGAACTTCATCCGAAAAAAGAAGAAAAGAAAGAAGAAGCAGTCATTGATCTTGAGCCAAAAGAAGAGATCACATTCGAGCAGTTTGGTGCAATGCAGTTCCAGGTAGGAGAGATCATCGCCTGCGAAGCAGTCAAAAAGTCGAAAAAACTTTTATGCTCCCAGGTAAAGATCGGAAGTCAGGTAAAGCAGATCGTATCAGGAATTAAGGCATATTATACGCCGGAAGAGATGGTAGGAAAGAAGGTTATGGTTCTCGTCAACCTGAAACCTGCGAAGCTTGCCGGAGTTCTTTCAGAGGGAATGTTGCTCTGTGCTGAAGATGCAGATGGAAATCTTGCACTGATGACACCGGAGAAAGAGATGCCTGCAGGTGCGGAAATTTGTTAATTTCAGGAATTAAATATGAAGAGTAAAAAAATTATTGCTGTGGTCGGCGGAAGTTTTCTGCTGGCTGCAGCCTTTCTATTAATATTGTGTATTAAATTTGTGAATATGAAAGAATCTTCCCCAACCGGAAAATACGCTGGGAAGACGGAAAAAGTGGAGCAGACTACAACCGATAAAAAGGAACAGAAGAAGCCTGACTGGGTAGAAGAAAAAATTTCCGGGATGACATTGGAAGAAAAAGTGGCTCAGTTATTTATCATTACGCCGGAAGCATTGACCGGAATGGGAAAGGTAACGGCAGCGGGAGACACGACAAAAAGATGCCTGGAACAGTATCCGGTTGGTGGCATGATTTATTTTGCAGGGAATATCGAGGACAGACAACAATTATCAGATATGCTTCACACTACGCAGTCGTACAGTACAGAGCAGAGTGGAATCCCGATTTTTCTGAGTGTAGATGAAGAAGGTGGAACTGTAGCAAGAGTTGCAGGCAGCGGAATCTCGAATGTTTCTGTTGTTGAAGATATGTGCGAAGTTACAGATGAGGAAAGAGCTTACGAAATAGGACAGACGATTGGCAATTATCTGGCAGAATTAGGTTTCAATCTGGATTATGCACCGGTAGGGGATGTTCTTACTAACCCGGAAAATACAGTTGTTAAAAAAAGATCATTCGGAAATGACAGTGCAAAAGTTGCTGCGTTGTCGCAAAAAGTACTGGATGGGCTGCATGAGGAAAATGTGTATGGAGTAATCAAGCATTTCCCGGGGCATGGGGCAACAGCCGGAGATACACATGAGGGATATGCTTATACAGACAAGTCGTTGGAAGAACTGGAGCAGCAGGAACTGGTTCCTTTTCAGAATGCCATTGAAAATCATATTGCCATTATTATGGCAGGGCATATTTCAGTACCGAATGTGACAGGAGACAATACGCCTTCTTCCCTGTCTAAAATTATGATTACGGATGTATTAAGAGAAAAAATGGGATTTGATGGAATTGTAATTACGGATGCATTGAATATGGGGGCAATTTCACAGCATTATTCTTCGGCAGAGGTCTCGGTTAAAGTTATAGAGGCTGGTGGGGATATGCTTTTGATGCCGGAAAATTTTCAGGAGGCATATCAGGGAATTTTAGAGGCTGTTCAGAATGGAACTTTAACAGAAGAAAGAATTGATGAATCGGTCAGAAGAATTTTGAAAGTAAAAGAAAAGCTGACAGCAGAGGATTAAGGCGTAGATATGCAAGAACGAATTAACTGAAAATTCAAACAATTATATATAAAAACAAAAATAAATAAAAAATACGAAAAAAACGGATAAATATATTGACAAATAGAAGCCCGGGTGTTAAGATAAAACCATCAAAAAAAGATATTTAACTAAGAAGGTACAAGAAGCGGATGCCTGATTAGATTAAAAATAACGGATAACAGGAGGTTGGACCAATGGACAGTATAGTTTCAGAATTTCATCAATATGTCAGTGGTACGGCGATTGCAGGTTCCTGTGAAGAAAGAGACCTGAGCAAAAGTTAATTCGCAGATCTGGTAAAAATTAAGAATGAAAATAAATGGAACGGAGAGAATACAAGACCAGATTCATAATAAAAAGATAAAGCAGTTGCAGATATATTGAATAAAGTTACCACATACAGAACTGAACGATGTGTAAAGGAACATGGAACAGTAGCTGTAAAAGAAAAATGGTCTTACAGGAATCGTATCAGGATTTACCTTCGATCCAAAATATAAAATAAAAATAATGAGAAAATTAAATATTATAAAAAATGCATCTTCAAGGGTAGTTGGAGGTGCATTTTTTTGACATTGGGAAGATGGTATGGTACACTAATGAAAGAGTATCGCCTTATGTTAAATTGACATGAAGAGATCTTGAGTTACCGAATAAACATTAATATAATGAGGTGAATGCGGTGGACAAATATGAATATAAGCAACTGTCAGAGCGAATGATAGAGCTTATGCAAAATGAAGAATACGGGGAAGCAAAAGAGATTGCTGACTCCATTGACTGGAGAAGGGTTCGCAATGCCATGATGCTTGCGAATGTAAGTGATATTTATGAAAAGACCGGTGAATATCAGAAAAGCTATGATATTTTGCAGATTGCTTATCATCGGGCAGAAGGAAGCCGGAAGGTATTGTATCGTCTGAGTTCTCTTGCACTGAAGACGGGGAATGTAGATGAAGCAATAGATTTTTATGATGAGTTTGTGCAGTTAGCACCAAAAGATCCGAACAGACATATTCTGAGATACCAGATCTTACGGGCACAGCGGGCTCCGTTAGAGCAGCAGATTGAAGCACTGGAAGAGTTTAAGAAGGCAGAATATATTGAAGAATGGGCATTTGAACTTGCAAAGCTTTATCAGGAAGCAGGTATGACGGCAGAATGTCTGGAAGAATGTGATGATCTGATCCTGTGGTTCAGTGAAGGCAAATATGTATATAAAGCAATGGAATTGAAGATGCAGTATAAGCCACTGACACCTTCGCAGCAGGAAAAGTATAATCGCAGATTTGAAAAAAATGGCGGTGAGACGGAAAAGATTCCGGATCTTGAGACGTATGTTGCAGAAAATGAAGAGCCGGAAGATCATTTGGATGAAGCAGCAACGGAGCATGCAGAGGCTGTTTCAGAAGAGCCGGTTGAGGATATTCCTGAGAGTATTGGACAGCAGGATACAGGAAAAGAAGAAAGTTCAGAGAAACCAGTCCGTAAGCCGGAAAAGAAAAAGATCGGTGATACAATGCGGCTGGATGAGGCATTGGAACAGTTACTGCATCGCAAGCCGGAAGTATCTGCGGCAGAGGATGAAGAGCCGGATATTTCTGATCTTGAGAGTGTGATCGGTGATATTGAGTCGGTCGTGGATCTTGATATGGTAAATCAGATTTCACAGGAAAAGCATACAGGTGATGTGCCAATCGGAATGAAGGAACTTATTCCTGGAGAAGTATCAGAAGAAGCGGCAGATAAGAAAGAGCGGATCCCTGTAGAAATCACAACAGATATTACGGAAGATGACGCAGAAGAGCTGAATCTTGAAGATCTGGTGGCAGAAGAGCTGCCGGAAGAAGTTGAAGAGGCAGAACCGGTTGAAGAAGAGGCGGAAGAAGTCGAAGAGGCAGAGCCGGTTGAAGAAGAGGCGGAAGAAGTCGAAGAAGCAGAGCCGGTTGAAGAAGAGGCAGAAGAAGTCGAAGAGGCAGAGCCGATTGAAGAAGCACAGACAGGGACAATAGAAGAAGAACTGCAAAAAATTGCTGATGCAGAACCGGCTGAACCGGAAGAAGAGATCTTCGATATGGAAGAAGCGGAAGACTTCCTGGAGGATTCACCTGCTGAGGATTGGGAAGATGATACAGAATCTTTTGAAGAAGCGGATGCAGAGGAGCTGAGTTTTGAAGAGATTTTATCTGACTGGGATTCGGAAGAAGCAGAGGCGTTGCTTGAGGATGCCGAGGAAGAGCCGATTGAAGAATCAGCAGAAGATGTCGTTGAGGCGGATGCTGAGGAAATATACGAAGAAGAGCCGGAAGACGAGGTTACGGAAGATACTCCAATCCTGTCTCCTGATATTCAGCGGCTGATTGATGAAATTGAAGGTGCAGTTCCGGCAGAGGAGTCTTTGCCAGAAGAAAAAGAGATAGAAAAAGCACCGGAAGAACCGCATGAAAATATGGGAGAAGTGACAGAATCTCTCCGTTTAGATGATCTGCCGGAGGAAGACGAAGATTTATTTGAAGATGAAGACTTCTTAGAGTCAGAGGATGAAGAGGATGAGTACGAGTCCTATGAAGACGACGATTCAGAAGAAGATGAGTATGAATCTTACGAAGATGACGATTCAGAAGAGGATGAGTATGAATCTTACGAAGATGACGATTCAGAAGAAGATGAGTATGAATCTTACGAAGACGACGATTCAGAAGAAGATGAGTATGAATCTTACGAAGACGACGATTCAGAAGATGAATATACATCCTATGATGAAGATGAGTATGAAGATGAAATCTATGATGACGAATATGAAGATGACGATGAAGCTTATTATGAAGAATCGGATGATGATGAGTTAGCAGATGATGAGGAATTCTACTATGAAGACGACGAAGAACCGGACGAAGAACCGGACGAGGAAGATGCACCTGATTTTGAAGATGAATTCAAGGTAGATCCGAAGCACAGTGAAGAGCCGGATGATCGGGAGATTCCGGACGAAGATGATGGAATTGATATCATGTCGGCTACGACACCGTTGAGCAGAAAGGAAACTGCAAAGCTGATCGCTACAGGTAAGACTTCTCCGTTGCCACTGGATGAAATTTCAGATGCATTATCCATGGATACAGGATTTGTAGTACATGGAAGATATGATCTGGAAACTCAGAGCGGAATCGGTACAAGAGCCGGCCTGACAGAAGAACAGAAGAAATTATTCTCTTATTTTGTTCCTGTGCGTGGCATGAGCGAACAGTTAGTAGATGTTCTGGAGCAGGATAAGAACTGTACAAACCGGAAGGGAACGTCGAAGACAGGAAATCTCCTGATTATTGGAGATAAAGGAAATGGCAAGACTGTTCTTGCAGTAGATGTAGTTAAAGCAATCCAGAAGCAGAGAGAGATCCGTCAGGGTAAGGTAGCAATCGTGACAGGAGAGTCCCTGAATAAGAAAAAGATCGGAGATATTTTCGATAAATTATACGGTGGTGCTTTGATCATTGAAAAAGCAGGAAAGATGAATGAAAAGACAGTCGCCAAGCTGAACAGGGCAATGGAGCGTGATACAGGAGAACTTCTGATCGTGCTTGAGGAACAGAGAAAGCCGTTAGATCGTCTGCTTTCCTCCAACCGTGAGTTCAGGAGAAAGTTTACTTCCCGTCTGGAAGTGCCGATCTTCATTAATGATGAGCTTGTAACATTTGGTCAGACTTATGCCCAGGAGAATGGTTACAAGATTGATGAAATGGGTATTCTTGCTCTTTACAGTTGCATTGATTCTCTTCAGAGAGAAGATCATTCAGTAACTGTTGCGGAAGTAAAAGAAGTAATGGATAAGGCAATCGCACATTCACAGAAAGCTTCAGCCAAGAAGCTGGTGAAGAGAGTATTCGGAAGAAATACAGATTCGTCGGACAGAATTATTCTTTCCGAACGAGATTTCAACATTTAACGACAAAATTTAGTCAGAATTAATAGACAGTCTTGGGAAAGGCTGTCTATTTTTGTGCAAAAATATGTTTTCTCTTTCTTTTTTCAGGTACATCAAGTATAATGATGCTATGATGTTGGGAGCAAAATCCCAAGCAATGAAAGAATTCGAGCAGTGAGGTGGATTTATGGTTACAAAGAAGAAGGCAGTGAAAAAACTGCAGCCTTATGAGATAGGAGAACTGGATCACTACCTTTTCGGGCAGGGGAATCATTATGAGATTTATAAGAAGCTTGGTGCACATGAAGTGACAGCAGGTAAAAAGGGTGTTTATTTCGCAGTATGGGCTCCACATGCAAAGAGTGTTTCAGTGATCGGAGAGTTTAATGGATGGGATGCTGCAGCGGACAGGATGGAGCGGCAGGAGCCATTAGGAATCTATACAGTTTTTGTACCGGAAGCGAAAGACGGACAGATGTACAAATACTGTATTGAGACACAGAGCGGAGAGCTGATCTATAAGGCAGATCCATTTGCCAATTATGCAGAACTTCGGCCGGGAACTGCTTCCAGGATTACGGACATTTCTCATTTAAAATGGACGGATGACCGTTGGATGGAAAGCAGAAAAAAATGGGATAATAAAGAAAATCCGTTATCCATCTATGAAGTGCATATGGGTTCCTGGATGAGGCATCCGGGAAGGGAAGATGAGGGATTTTATACTTATCGTGAATTTGCAGAAGCGATTACAAAATATGTAAAAAAGATGGGGTATACGCATGTAGAACTGATGGGAATCGCGGAGCATCCATTTGATGGCTCATGGGGATATCAGGTAACTGGTTATTTTGCACCGACTTCCAGATATGGAACACCGGAAGATTTTGCTTATATGATCAATTATCTGCACCGGAATAGGATTGGTGTGATTCTTGACTGGGTTCCGGCACATTTCCCGAAGGATGCTCACGGACTGGCTGATTTTGACGGAACACCGACTTTTGAGTATGCAGATCCGAGAAAGGGAGAGCATCCTGACTGGGGAACGAAGATCTTTGATTATGAAAAGCCGCAGGTACGGAATTTCCTGATTGCAAATGCATTGTTCTGGATCGAGCATTTCCATGTGGACGGACTGCGTGTCGATGCAGTGGCATCCATGCTTTATCTTGATTATGGAAAGCAGGACGGACAGTGGGTCCCAAACAAGTATGGTGGAAATCAGAATCTTGAGGCGATTGAGTTTTTCAAGCATCTTAATTCTGTTGTACTTGGAAGAAATCCGGGGACGATGATGATCGCAGAAGAATCCACTGCATGGCCAAAGGTTACAGGAAACCCGGAGGATGACGGACTGGGATTCAGCCTGAAGTGGAATATGGGATGGATGCATGATTTTACAGAGTATATGAAGCTGGATCCGTATTTCAGGAAAAATGCACATCATATGATGACATTTTCCATGGAGTATGCATATTCGGAGAACTATATCCTTGTTCTTTCGCATGATGAAGTCGTTCATCTGAAATGCTCCATGCTGAATAAGATGCCGGGAGAAGGCTTTGACAAATATGCCAATCTCAAGGCAGCATATGCATTTATGACAGGACATCCGGGAAAGAAGCTTCTTTTCATGGGACAGGAGTTTGCACAACTGCGTGAGTGGAGCGAGGAGAGAGAACTGGACTGGTTCCTTCTTTCAGAAGAACCACATCAGCAGATCCAGAACTGGTACAGAGATCTTCTGCATTTATATAAGAAGCATCCTGCACTGTATGAGCTGGATAATGATCCGGCCGGATTTGAATGGATCAATAAAGATGATATTTTCAGAAGTATCTTCAGTTTTGTCAGACATTCAAAGGGAAAGAAAAAGAATCTTTTATTTGTGTGCAACTTTACTCCGGTAGCAAGAGAAGATTACCGGGTTGGAGTGCCGACGAAGAGGCAGTGTAAGCTGGTACTGAACAGCGACGAGAAAGAGTATGGAGGTTCTGGAGAAAAGAGAACCGAGATCTATAAGCCGGTGAAGAAAGAGTGCGACGGTCAGAAATATTCTTTTGCATATCCGCTCCCTGCTTATGGCGTTGCTGTATTTGAATATTAAAAGAATAGTTTCAAGATGGAGAAAACCACCGGATTTTAAAGAGAAGTATCTGAAAATCCGGTGATTTTTAGTTCCATATTAGACAAAAATAAGGAAGAATAGTAACGGTAATGACAAGGAAAAAAAATCTTGTAATGTTATAATAGATTTGTATACTTGCGTGATTTTATTTGATAGTTAAATAAAATTAAATTTTGCAAGGGAGGAAAAAGCATGAAAGGAAGAAGAGTCCAAAAGGTACTTGCAGCAGTGCTGGCGGTGGCAATGGTTCTGCCGATGACTGCAATACCGGCAAAGGCTGAGGAAGCGGAAGAAGTTACATATAAGCTTTATCCGAATCCTCAGGAAATGACGTATCAGGATGGAAGCTACATCCTGAAAAAGAATGTCAATGTCATTTATGATGAGGATATTGACGATGCAACAAAAGCACGACTTGAAGAGACTGCAGAACTGAAAGGTCTGAATGTGACAGAATCAGATGCAGAAAAGAGTGGTGCAACGAACATTTATGTAGGAGTTTACGGATCGGACGGAACAGTAGATGATCAGATCGTAGATGAATATGCTGTAGATACTTCATTATTTGATCATACCGATTCCTATTTCCTGAAAAGTGACAACAATACGATTGCTGTATTGGGAAAAGATACAGATGCAAGTTTTTATGGACTGACGACACTGTATCATGTACTTGCACAGACAGAGAGCCTGTCGATCAGAAATTTTACGATTGAAGATTATGCAGATGTTGTAAGCCGTGGATTTATTGAAGGATATTATGGAAATCCATGGTCTACAGAGGATCGTGTGAATCTGATGACATGGGGGGGATACTATAAGTTAAATGCTTATTTCTATGCACCAAAGGATGATCCGAAACACAGAGCAAACTGGGATGAACTCTATACAGATGAAGAGTTAGAGAGTAAGATCAGACCACTTGCAGAAGCTGGAAATGCTTCCAAGTGCAGATTTGTGTATGCCCTGCATCCATTTCCGAGTGGAAATAACTTCCGCTTTGATACAGATGCACACTATAATGAAGATCTTGCAAAATTGAAAGCAAAGTTTAAGCAGGTAATTGATGCAGGAGTACGTCAGATTGCGATTCTTGCGGATGACTTTGTAAATCCGGGAGCAGCAAATGAAGTAAGACTTCTGAACGATATGAGTACCTGGCTGGCAGAGGTGAAGCAGGAATACCCTGATATGAAGATGACACTTCCGTTCGTTCCGTATGATTATATGGGAAATGGAAGTTCCAGTGAACTTCAGGCCCTGAAGAGTGTACCGGAAAATGTACAGATCGTTATGACCGGTGGACGTGTCTGGGGTGAGGTTACAAATAATTTTACTACTACATTTACAAATAATGTAGGAAGAGGTCCTTTCATGTGGATCAACTGGCCTTGTTCAGATAACTCACATAAGCATCTGATCATGGGTGGTAACAGCACATTCCTTCATGGTGGTGTTGATGCGTCTAAGATTCAGGGAATCATGCTGAACCCGATGCAGCAGTCAGAGCCAAGTAAAGTAGCTATTTTTGCAAATGCATCCTATGCATGGAATATCTGGGATACAGATGCCGATGCAGATCAGACATGGGAAGACGCATTTTCATTTGTAGATCATAATTCGGCAGTAGAGACAGAAGCAAGTGATGCACTCAGAGAGTTGTCCAAGCATATGATCAATCAGAATATGGACAGCCGTGTAACTGAGCTTCAGGAGTCAGTAGAACTGAAGGAAAAACTCAACGCATTTAAAGATAAACTGGAAACGGAAACGGTCACAGAAGCAGATGTGGATGATCTGATCCAGGAATTCCAGACACTTCAGGATGCAGCAGCATTGTATAAAGAATCAGGTAATGAGGCAATCAGAAATCAGATTGTTTACTGGCTGGATTGTTGGAAAGATACAACAGATGCAGCGATTGCATACCTGAATGGAGTAAAGAGTTCTCTGAACGGAGATGTATCCGCAGTTGTGGAATACAATACAGAAGGAGAAACGGCATTCGCACAGTCCAAGACGCATGATTTCCTGTATGTAAATTATCAGGAAGTCGCAGAAGTCGGAGTACAGCATATTGTTCCGTTTATTAAAAAACTGGCTGAATATGTATCAGGCAAAGCAGAACTTGCCCTGAATCCGGACAAAGTGATCCGTAAATACATCACAAGCCGTACAGACACACCGACAGGCTCTGCGGATAACTTATTTGACGGAGATGACAGCACAAGTGCGATTTATAAGACACCGAATAAGATTACAACAGGTACCTATATCGGAGTAAGTTACAGTAAGGCAATCAAGATCAATGATATCCGGTTCCTTCTTGGAGCAGGAAAAGATCATATGGATCAGGCAAAGCTGCAGTACACAACCGATGGAAAGACCTGGAAAGATCTGGAGCTTACAGGCATGAACAATAGTTTTGCAGGTGTCAGAAACCAGAACCAGGAAGTAAGTGTTGCAAAAGAAAATCTTCCGAAAGATTTTGAAGCAATGGGTATCCGCCTGATCGCAACAGCAGACAATGCAGCAGATGCATGGCTGCAGGTTAATGAGATCACGATCAACAAAGATGAGAATACAGATGACGGCGACGACAGCGAACTCAGTTATACATTAATGAAGCCGGATCGCTGGAGTGTTTACCAGGGATCAGAATCACTCCTTCGTGACGGAAATGACAGTACATTTATCTGGTTTAGTACAGGTACTGGTGATGCTGTAAATGTAGATGATTTCCTTGGATACAATCTTGGAAAGGTTGCAACATTGGAAAGTGTACATATCGCAGTAGGATCACCGTCCAATGGTGATAAGTTTGTAAAATATGCAGTTGAGACATCTGTAAATGGAACGAGCTGGACAGCCGTTCCGGGATATAAATCCCATACAGGAACAACTTCAGGAACTGATGTACTGGATATTGAATTAAACGGACTTTCTGCACAGTATATCCGTATCCGCAATCTGGAATATCGACAGACTTGGGCGAGATTCTCAGAATTTACGGTAACAGAAAGAGTAAATAATACAGGAACAAAAGATAACGTATTTACAAATATCGAGAACTGTGAGGTCCTTGGAACAGCAGCAGAAGGAACTGTATCACTGAATGCAGCATCCTTAAGCGTAGGAGCCAGAAAGTATATCGGAATCGATCTTGGACATATCAAGGCGGTGACAGGAATTACCAGTCCGACAGGAACTTCACTGAAGTTACAGACTTCTATGAATGGGGTAGAGTGGACAAAGGTAACAGATCCGTCCCAGGCAGCCGATGCACGTTATATCAGACTTTATAATGATACAGATGCAGCAGTGGATGTAAGCTGGGATGCTTTCACAGTAACGTATGAATTTATTGATGAAAAGACAGTAACCAGTGATTTTGCACAGAACGATGCAAGCCGTGATATGCGTGGAAGTGGAAACGTCAATCATGTTTTTGACGGAGACCTTACAACATATGGAACGATCACAGGTGTGCAGGATAGCGGAAAGAAGATCGTGTTTGACCTTGGACAGACGATCGACTTCAAGTCCATCCGTTACTATGTAAAAGAGACAAGCCTTGATTTCCTGCGTTATGCAAAATTTGAAGTAGCAAATGATCCTGATGCAGCAAACTGGACAACAGTGCTGACTGTAGGAAATAATTCTTTCGAGAATACAGCCAATACAGATACAGCAAAAGATTATGCAGCTCTGACACATGACAGTGAGAATCCTGGAAATATGTATGCAGAGCAGACAGGGCTGAATGTAAGCGGACGTTACTTAAGAGTTGTACCGCTTAAGACATACAGTTACAGATGGGTTGATTTCTATGAGATCCAGATCAATGGTGGAGCCTATATCTCTACAGAGTCAAATCGAGATATCGTATCGACCGTGATCGAAGAAAAAGGAAAAGTACCTTCCAATGTATTTGAAGAAGATTACCGTACGGTATACAAGCCGTCAGAAGCAAATGGATCATTTACTTATCGCATTTCTGATCTGGAGGCAAAGAGAACGATCCGTATGATCCAGAATGGAGCAGCATCTGATGCAGTTGTAACTGCAAGAATTGCAAATGAAGATGGAAGTAATATCCAGGCAGTTACACTTGGTAAACTGAGCCAGGCAATCAATGAATTTGCTGTAGCTTCAGAGAAAAGAATTTTGGATGTAACAGTAACCTGGGGTGAAAATATTCCGGAAATTTCAATGATCAAGACAAGCAGTAAGGCAGCAGCTACAGTTGACAAGACAAAGCTGGAAGAGGCGATTGCGGCAACAGGAAGCAGTGATGCAGCAAACTGGACAACAGATTCTAAAGCAGCAGTAGATAAAGCGAGAGCAGTTGCTGAAGAACTGAAAACGAATGAGTATGCTACACAGGATACAGTTGATACAGCAGCAGGTGCATTGAAGACTGCATGCAGTAAGGCAAAAGTAAAAGCAAATGCTACAGTTCTTGAGGCACTTCGCAGGGCAGTTGCAGAGAAGAAGAGCCAGAAAGACGGAGAGGTTGAAGTTTATACAGCCAAGACATTTACAGCATATGAAAATGTACTCAATAAGATTGTGGCAGCACTGGAAGATACAGATAATCTTTCCCAGGATACAGCAGAAAAGCTGAAGACTCAGATTGAAGAAAAAGAAGCAGCTCTTGAGTATTCAAAAGTAGAAAGAGAACTTGCTGAACTGGAGCTTCAGGCAGGAGCTGATTATAATGCAGATGATTATACGACAGCATCTGCCAAAGCATATACCGATGCAAAGAAAGCTCTGAGTGATTTGATCGAAGCAGATAATACTACAAGAGTTAATCCGACAGAGATCGCAGCAAAGAAAGCAGCTTATACAGACAGTATTACAGCATTAGTTGATGTGAGAAGTCTGAAGAGCGTGATCGCAGAATGCAATGAACGGCATGAGGGAAATGAAAAGAAGTATACAGCAGCAAGCTGGAAGAATTACAGTGATGCACTGGATGCAGCAAATGCTGTTCTTGCAAATGGAACAACAGAAAGTGTACAGGAAGCAAAGACAGCTCTGCAGGCAGCAGAAGCAGCACTTGTACTGAAAGATACATCCGCAGTACAGACAGTCATTGATGAGATGAAGAAAGTCAATGCGGAAAATTACACAAGCGACAGCTATGCAGTCCTGAAAGCAGCTATCGCACAGGCTGAAAGCCAGATTGATGATGAGACAAAGGCAGATGCCAATATCCGTGCTATGCAGGATGCGAAAGCAAATCTTATCAGCATCGTGGAACTGAATGCAGCATTAAGTGATGCAGCAAAATATGAAGCAGCTAATTATACAACAGATTCCTATACAGTTCTGGCAGCAACTGTAAATGCGGATAACATGAATGCATTGAAGACATCCGGTACAGCAGAACAGATTGCAGAAGCAGTACAGTCTATCCGCAATGCAATCGATGGTCTTGTATTAAGAGCAACAGATATGGATGCTTACAGAGATAAGATTCAGTTCAAGTCTGAAGCAGGAGATTACACAGAAGAGACTTATACAGAGTATAAGGAAGCTTACGATGCACTGATGGCACTGGACAGCAGTACAGGAAATGTATCAGCAGATGAGTTCCAGGCAGCAAAAGCAAGATTTGAAAATGCACAGGCAGCACTGAAAATGATCAAGGCAGATTACACGAAAGTGGATGAAGCACTTGCAAAAGTACCGGCTGATCTGAGTATTTATACAGACGCAACTGTGAAGACACTGAAAGATGCGATCGCCAAGGTCGACAGAAATCAGCCATTGTCCAAGCAGGCAGAAGTAGATGCTTATGCAGATGCGATTCATGATGCAATCAACAACCTGGTTGTAAAATCCAAGTCTGATGATGGAAAGGATAACCAGAACGGTAATTCCAACAATGGTCAGAATAATGGAAATACAGCAGGTAATGGAAATGGATCGGGCAAAGGAAATGGCACATCCGCTAACGGAGCAGTCAAGACCGGAGATACTGCACCGATCGCAGGAGCATTTGCACTGATGATACTGGCAGCAGGGGCGGTTGTAACCGTGCTGAAAAGAAAAAGATACTAAATTAAAAAACCGGGTGTCCGTACAAAAGGACACCTGAAATGAGATAATAAGAATCAGATGAGGAAATCTTATCTGGTTCTTATTTTTTGTTACACAAATTTGAAAGCTTATTTAAAAAAATAAGTTGTAAATGCAGTTCTCAAATGAATACAGACTGAATCAATACGGCAGCAATGAAGCAGCAGAAAGGAATATGATTTATGAGAAGAATAACTTATACGAACTGGATGTCCAAAATTTTTAAAGAAATCACCAACGGAAGAGGAGAGCGGGTGCTCGAGAATCCTGCAGTTCAGGTCCTTGGAGCTATTTTCAGAAAGATGAATCTAGATCAGAATACCATCGGAGCTGTGTCAGAACGTCTGCAGAATGAGAAAGAGAAAAAAGATAATATTGTGAAAATAATTGTTGCTGTAGTTATCATATATCTGATCTGTTATATCATTGGCGGCGAAGTTGAGTGGCTGGCAAGAACGGCGATTATATGGACGGGAATCGTGTTGGCGATCCGGGGGATAAGGAAGAAAAACTAAGTGCCCCCTGTATATGAATTGCCATATGTCGCGGATGATCAGGAGATATTGTCTGAATATACAATTCAGACATACATCTTCAGACCTCTGCATAGATTGTAAAAAATAAACGATGCAGGGGCTTTTCCATGAGAGATTATATTGAGGAGCGGGCGGTGGAAATCGCAGACTATATTATAGAAAATAGTGCGACGGTGAGACAGACTGCGAAGCAATTCAGGATAAGTAAGAGTACGGTACATAAAGACGTCACCGAACGGCTTCTTCAAATCAATCCCTCTCTGGCACAGGAGGCACGAAAAGTGTTGGACATGAATAAATCAGAACGACATATCAGAGGTGGGATGGCAACAAGAGAAAAATATCTCCATCAACATTTGCGACAGATGTAAATGAGAGCAGATAAATGAGAGAAAAATAGAATTTAGTTTAGAGAGAGCAGAAGGACAGAATCTCAAAGGAGCAGATAGGGATTCAAAGTCCTTTTGCTTTTTCTTTTCTGATAACAGGAAGATATGTTATAATGCAAATAATGATGAAACTATGAAATAGACGATAAGATAAACGAAAGCAGGCAGTAAGATTCTTGAAAGGGGCAGATAAGTGCGGGCTGTAATTATTGAGAAAGACGAAAAAATACTGCAGCAGATACAGTTAATCCTGCAAAAAGTTGATTCCGGTTATGAACTGGTAGGGACAGCCGTGAATGGACAGTCGGGCTATGAGCTGATCAGTGCATTGCGTCCGAATCTGGTGATTATGGATATAGAATTACCACGAATGAATGGAATGTCGATGTTGAAGAAACTTCGTGCAGAAGCATTTGATTTTAAAGTGGTAGTTTTGAGTGGAACGGAAAATTTTCAATATGCAAAGCAGGCGATTGAATTGAGCGTGGACGGGTATATCATGAAACCTATCCGTCCGCTTGAGTTAAAAAGGGCATTGATGCAGATCTGCGAAAAAATGAGAAATGAGTATTGGCTGAATGCATCTTTTACAGTGGAGAATCTCCTGATCGGGTGTATGAACGGGCAGTATCAGCCGGAGAATAAATTAAATGAGATTACAGTCAGAAATTATGGATTTACGGTGGAAGACTCTTGTGGGATGTTTATTTTGTGGTTGGGGGAAGATTTTGAAAAAAATAAAGCAGAAGCAGTTCATTTGCTGAAAAGAAGTCTGCAAAAAGAAAATAAATTCAGAGTCTGCATTCTTCCATTGGAAGTATGGCAGGAAATATTTGTGATTGTATATCAGACAGCGGAATTTGAAATGGCAGAGCAATACTTCCAGGAAAATATTGTCCCTATGTTATGCAGTAATCTCAATGGGGATGTAGTCTGCGTGTGGAAAAGAATCGACCATATGATGGATCTTTGGCAATATCGGACAAAAATACCGTTATTGCGGCAGTGGAATCTGACGCTTGGAAGAGGTGTGCTGATCAGTGAGAAGGGAATAGCGGGACGGGAACTGGAGCTTCTTCCATTGAAATATCCTGCAGAACTTGAATTACGGGCAAGAGATTGTACGTTGGCGGGAAGAAAAAAAGAGCTGGAAAAGTGCTTTGAAGAATTATGTGAAATGCTGGAGGGGCAGTTTTGTTTTCCCGAGACACTGAAAGATTGTCTGATTCGTTTCAGTCTGAACATCGTAAATATGTATAAGATCCAATGGGAGCTTGGAGCAGAAATTCAGGTACTTATTCTGATTCTTGAAATAGGTCAGGCAACGAGCTGGAAGCAGATTCGAAGAGCGATAGAAGAATTATTAAATTATTTTAATTTTGAAAAAGAGGATCTTCAGGGAAATGAAGCATTCAGTATGATGGTCCGTAAGGCAGTCGAGATGGCAAAAAAATATTATAGTGAGGGGATTACCCTGGAAGAGACAGCCAGCAGGCTTTATGTTTCGGAAGAGTATCTGAGTACGCAGTTTAAGAAAGAGACACAGAGCAGTTTTACAGAAACAGTACGGAAATTCAGAATAGAAAAGATCAAAGATCTGTTACTGAACAGCAAGTTAAAATTAAATCAGATTGCGGAATTAACAGGGTATTCAGACCCCAAATATATGAGCCGGGTATTTAAAGAAGAAGTGGGGATGCTTCCAACAGAATTTCGTAAAAAAATGCAGTAAAATAGATTAAAATAGTCCACCTTTTTAAAAAATTTCCACCTTTTCAAGATAGAAATGTATGGTATGATACCAACTGACTTAGATGAAAAGGGTTTCATACATTGTATAGTCGGGGAATAAAGAGGTGAGAAGAATGAGTAAGATGCAGATTACATTTAAAAATCCTGAAGAAATCGTAGCTTTTGTTAATACTGTTTCAAGATATGATTTTGATATGGATCTGAAAAAAGGTCGTGCAGTGGTAGATGCAAAATCATTGCTTGGCATTATGCACCTTGGACTTAATAACGTGATTGAACTTCAGATGTATTCGGATCATTGTGAAGAATTACAGAAAGAACTTGAAAAATATGCAGCTTGATTATAGAGAAAAATAGGATTGAAAAGAGGAAGCGGTTCTGGTAATGCAGGGCGGCTTCTTTTTGTTGCAAACCCCAGTGAACTGCATCCGGAAAACAGTAGAGATAGCCGGTGCGGGATATCGTAGCTTCTTTTTTGCAAAAACCCGGTAAGCTGCATCTGGGAAACAGTAGAGATAGATGGTGCGGAGTATCGTAGTTTCTTTGTTGCAAAAACCTGGTAAGCTGCAGTCGGGTTCACATGAGATATAATTTGCCGGAGGAAGAACACTGAACTGTTAAGTGATGTGTTGTGGGCAATGGTGAGCCGTAGGTGTCAGCCAGCTCAATTTATGACAGTTTGGAGGATTGAAATATGTACAGTTTGGAAGGACAACAGTTTGGAAGGACTGAAATAATGCTTGTAAAAGCGGGAAAGCTCTACTATAATTAAGGGTACGGAACAAAAAAGAAGATCTTATAAGATCATATTTTACAGGAGGAGAGCCTTGAAGAAAGAGTTAGTGATCGTTCTTGATTTCGGTGGCCAGTATAACCAGTTAGTTGCACGCCGTGTCAGAGAATGTAATGTATATTGTGAAATTTATTCTTACAAGACGGATATTGAGAAGATTAAAGCAATGAATCCTAAGGGAATCATTCTGACAGGGGGACCGAACAGTTGCTATGAGCCGGATTCACCGACTTATACAGATGAGCTGTTCAAGCTTGGTATTCCGGTTCTTGGGTTATGTTATGGAGCACAGTTGATGTCTCATGTTCTTGGCGGAAAAGTTGAGAGAGCAGATGTCAGAGAATACGGAAAGACAGAAGTTATTATTGATAAGAGGGAATCCAAAGTTTTTGAGGGAGTATCTGAAAAGACAATCTGCTGGATGAGTCATTTCGATTATATTTCAAAAATTGCACCGGGATTTGAGATTTCTGCACATACAGCAGACTGTCCTGTGGCAGCAGCCGAAAATGAAGCAGAAAAGCTGTATGCAATCCAGTTCCATCCAGAGGTACTCCATACTGCTGAAGGAACAAAGATGATCAATAATTTTGTAAAAAATGTCTGTGAATGTGTTGGTGACTGGAAAATGGATGCATTTGTGGAGAATACAATTAAAGAGATCCGTGAAAAAGTCGGAGACGGCAGAGTACTGCTTGCATTATCAGGCGGAGTTGATTCTTCAGTGGCAGCAGGATTACTTTCCAGAGCGATCGGAAAGCAGCTTACCTGCGTATTCGTAGATCACGGTCTTCTTCGCAAAGATGAGGGAGATGAGGTAGAGGCTGTATTCGGACCGAAAGGACAGTTCGATCTGAACTTTATCCGTGTGAACGCACAGGAGAGATATTATAATAAACTTGCAGGCGTTACAGAGCCGGAAGCAAAGCGTAAGATCATTGGTGAAGAATTTATCCGTATTTTTGAAGAAGAAGCAAAGAAGATTGGTGCAGTTGATTTCCTTGCACAGGGAACAATTTATCCGGATGTTGTAGAAAGTGGTCTCGGTGGAGAATCTGCAGTGATCAAGTCCCACCACAACGTAGGAGGACTTCCGGATTATGTAGATTTCAAAGAAATCATCGAGCCGCTTCGTGACCTCTTCAAAGACGAGGTTCGCAAAGCAGGATTGGAACTTGGACTGCCGGAGAAGTTGGTATTCCGTCAACCATTCCCGGGACCGGGACTTGGAATCCGCATCATTGGTGAAGTAACAGCCGATAAGGTTCGTATCGTTCAGGATGCAGATGCTATCTACCGTGAGGAGATTGCCAATGCAGGACTTGACCGCACGATCGGTCAGTACTTCGCAGCACTGACGAACATGAGAAGTGTTGGTGTTATGGGTGATGAGAGAACTTATGATTATGCCGTTGCACTGAGAGCAGTGAATACAGTTGATTTCATGACTGCAGAGGCGGCAGAGATCCCGTATGAAGTTCTGAATAAGGTGATGAGCAGAATTATCAATGAAGTGCGTGGAGTAAACAGAGTATTCTATGATCTGACGAGTAAGCCACCGGGAACGATTGAGTTTGAATAGTTGAAGCTGAGCTGTAAAGCCTTTGTTTACAAGGGTTTTACAGCTTTTCCTTTATAGGATTGCATTTTCATTGCATTATTTTTCTTCAACTGTTCTGTGATAGATTGCTGTATGTTGATTGCTGGTATAATTAGCAATGCTTTCAGTAGCAGATTGTACTTGTAATATTCCAGTCAGCTTTTTAGCAACTTCAAGATTCGTATTTGGATACAGATGACCATAAGTGCCGAGTGTTGTCTGTATTTTTTCATGTCCTAAACGTTCCTTGATAAGTAAAGGATTTTCGCCCATGCTGATAAGCAATGAAGCGTGTGAATGTCGCAAGGCATGAATTTTAATACGATGAACACCTGCTAAATTTGACAACTTTTCCAAAGCTCTGGGAAGCGTTGTTTTACTGGTTGGAGTTCCGTTATAACTTAGTACAAGTGGACAATCGGGAAGAACCTGTTGTTGAACACTTTGCCAAGCCTTTAGCTCATTGAGTGTATCTGAATCAATATAAATAGTACGGATACTTGCCTGTGTTTTCGGCTCAACGAATTTATAGTCCGTCATTGTTCGGTAATATAATGTCTTGGTAATGCTAAGCAAGCCTGTTTCAAAATCTATGTCTGACCAATGTAATGCTGACGCTTCGCCAATTCGCATACCAGTCATAAATAATAACCAGAACGATATAAACAGATAATGTTCATAATAGTCTTTCTTACAGAGTAAGGAAATAACCTTTTGAAATTCTTCTAATGTCCAGAAATCAACTTTGGTTTTCTTGCTTTTGATATTGCCTATCATACGAGAAGGATTTTTCTTCGCAATTCCAAGAACAATAGCTCTGTCGAATGCGATAGAAAGCATTCCCTGTACGATACGAATGTAATTAGGGCTAAAATCTTTTGCAAGTTTCAACTGCCAGTTTTGAACATGGATAGGTTCGATTTCGTCTGTTTCCATTTTGTAGAAATAGGAAAAATGTTTCTTGATGGTAGTAGCACGATTAAGATAAGTGCTTTCTTTTACCTGTGTTTTATACCATGGCAGGTAGGTTTCTTCTATAAATTGCTGAAAAGAAACGCTATCTTTTTTTGTTGTTAATTCTTCGGTAGAAGCTAACACCAGTTTTGAATATTCTTCCTTTGCTTCTTTTTTCGTTCTGAATCCGCTTCGGTATTTCTGTATCTGTTTTCCGGTAATGGGATTGTAGCCTAAATTAGCTCTGAAATAATAAGTTCCGTTATCTGCTTTCTTAATAGGGTCTTTTGCCATGATTTCACTCCTTACATGATATGCAAGAAGTACAATCAATCGTTTGTGTCTGATAATGTAATCCCTAATAATTCTTCCACGGCTTCTTTGGGTACTCTGTCCAATTTACGGGATTGGTAATAAGTATGCCCTTTTTCAATCATAAGTTTTTTTGCTTTTCTTATGATGTCTGCCGAGAAAGAAGTTCCATAACCTAGTGCTATGAGGTCTTTTTTTGTTACGGTAATCATAATCCTCCTTTCCATAGACCAGATAAGGAAATCTCAATATCTTGTCTATCAGTATATCAAATGATGAGCAAAAAAGCTCTATTAAGATGATTTTTTCTTGCAAAATCGTTGTTAGATAGTTTTACAAGCAATCAGACGGCTTCGGCAAGCTCCGCTGGTATCTCAACCATTCCCATTCCTGTGGGCTGAACCGTGTCATACGGGTGTATCATTATCCTGTGTTGCAGGTCATGGCAGAACGACTTTTCCAACGGTCGCTCCCAGATCATTGCATGAATCGCTATCTCCCGATTGGAAAAGTCACGGCGTACAATTTCTGATGGCTCACTGCAAGCACAAACGTATCTGTCTGCATTATTCAGTTGTCAAAGAACTGTTAGGCTCTTGTCAGCCTGTATCAATTCATTTTTACAAATGGACTGATACAGAATGATAAGAAAAAGCGGAACAGGAAAGAGGGGAGTTTGTTAAATCATGCTCCGCTCAAATATTACTTAATGTTCGTCTATTTCAAATTCACATATCATTTTCAAAAGGGCTTCTCTGATACGTCCCTTTAATTCCATATCAACCACAATGTATACGTTGCCGTATTCATCGTAAAACGGGCGTAAACAGCATTTTGATATATAGGCTTCATAGAACACCGCTTTTCTATGGCGTTTTCGTTACCGTCCACGGCTGATGATATGAGAAAAAATGATGGAAGTGTGTGTTGCTTATTCTTCATTTGTTTTTTTCTCCTTTAACTGCTTTCTGATTTCTTCAAGTGAATTTCTTCTGTGCCTGAATGATGTGCTTCGGTTGATGTTCAGCTTTTCGCCTATCTCCGAATCGCTCATATCCAAGAAGAAAAACATCAATACAATGTTCCGGCTCTGCTCCGGCAACTGTTTCAGTGCTTCTGCAAGTTCTTCGTCAAGTACACGGATTTCTGTACCGCACACATCGAATGTTGTATATTCACTTTCGTAATCGTCCCATACAATCAATTTCTCAACAACAATCTCTGGAAGCTCACAAAAGGATACTTCCTTTGCCTGTCGTCTGGCTAATTCCTTGCGGTAGTTACGGACAATGCCTTTCACAACCTTTTTGAGCTTACAGTCAAACTGACATTGTATTGTCTTTTGGAAGTCTGATGGTTTCAAAATCACACCCCCTTTCGCTATGAAGTGAAAAGTATGTATCCCTCTTTCCGCACCATATCTGTACGGCAAGGTGTGATTTGTTGCAGGATTGAAAAAAATTTTTGTAAATATGAAAACAGCCTATTTGCACCAATAACAAATAGACTGTTTTTAAAACATCTGATATATGAGTTTTTAATTCATGTTCAAGGACTGATGATGTACTAAGAAAAAGACGGAATAAATTCGGTTGTCGGTATAGATTACCTGTTTTACTTAGAATCACAAATTGCTCCTTGACCCGAGCAAGCCTGTGAAAATAGAAAAAGGACAGCTCTGGTTATACCAAAACCGTCCTAATATTTTTGGACATTATAAAACAGATTACCCACAGAACGGTTTTTTTTATTTACCGAACGAGGTAATATTTTTATCG
>ERZ824600.1249-NODE-1249-length-32428-cov-3.993050_pt1 | contig 32428 bp, 29 predicted proteins | sample MGYA00519933_ERZ824600 | MGnify/ENA primary metagenome ERZ824600 (study PRJEB31778, sample SAMEA3449178) | human gut metagenome | biome: human gut; feature: human-associated habitat; material: faeces | place: United Kingdom | collected 2010/2012 ... | reverse complement strand
ATTAATATTGTCGGGACTCGCCCGATTAATTAAAACAAAATAAAATGACAGATCCAATTGCAGATTATTTGACGCGATTGAGGAATGCTATCCAGGCAAATCACAGGGTAGTGGAAATTCCGGCGTCAAATCTCAAAAAGAACATCACAAAGATTCTTTTTGAGAAGGGTTATATCTTGAACTATATGTTCGAAGATAAAGGCCCACAAGGAATTATTAAAGTGGCTTTAAAGTATGATGTTGCCACGAAGTCGAATGCAATAAAAAATTTGCAGCGTGTATCTAAACCAGGCTTACGTAAGTATACAGGTTATAAGAATATGCCGAGAGTTATAAATGGTTTAGGTATTGCGATTATTTCTACGTCTAAAGGCGTAATGACAGACAAAGAAGCTGCCGAATTGAAAATAGGCGGTGAAGTATTGTGCTACGTGTCATAATAAAATCAGGAGGAAATTAAATGTCTAGAATAGGTAAATTGCCGATAAACATTCCTTCCGGCGTTAATGTAACGTACAAGGATAATGTAGTGACTGTAAAAGGTCCGAAGGGTGAGTTAACCCAAAGTATAGATCCTTCTATCATCGTTAATATTGAGGATGGCAAAATCGTTTTCACAATAGATGAAAAGAACGATACGGTAGGCGATAAGCAAAAGCAAGCTTATCATGGCTTGTATAGGGCACTCGTCAATTCTATGGTGGTAGGTGTATCGCAAGGATATAAAAAGGAGATGGAATTAGTAGGTGTAGGTTATAGGGTATCCAATGAAGGAAACGTCATGGAGTTCTCTTTAGGATACACCCACGTGATATATCTTCAGTTACCTCCTGAGATAAAAGTAGAGACTAAATCAGAAAGAAACAAAAACCCCTATATTTGTTTGGAGTCGTGTGATAAACAGCTCTTAGGCCAAGTATGTGCGAAAATACGTTCTTTCCGTAAGCCTGAACCTTATAAGGGAAAAGGTATCTTATTCTTGGGAGAACAAATCCGTCGCAAGTCTGGAAAGGCTGCAGGTGCTAAGTAATAATCATAACAGAGTAATATTATGGTAACAAAAATAGAAAGACGACAAAAAATAAAATATCGGGTTCGTAATAAAATTTCCGGTACTGGTGACCGTCCTCGTTTAAGTGTGTTCAGAAGCAATAAGCAGATATACGCACAGGTTATAAACGATGAAGAGGGCAAGACTTTGGTTGCAGCCTCTTCATTAGGCATGGAAAAAATGCCAAAGAAGGAGCAGGCAGCAAAAGTAGGTGAAATGGTAGCTCAGAAAGCAATATCGGCAGGAATAACAACAGTTGTTTTTGACCGTAATGGTTATCTCTATCATGGTAGAGTTCAGGAATTGGCCGATGGAGCTCGTAAAGGTGGACTTAAATTTTAATGATTATGGCAAACAGAATAAATATAAATAGTGAAGAGTTAAAAGATAGACTGGTTGCTATCAATCGAGTTACGAAAGTAACAAAAGGTGGACGTACTTTCAGTTTCTCTGCTATTGTTGTAGTTGGAAACGGAAATGGAGTAATTGGCTACGGACTTGGTAAGGCGGGAGAAGTAACCGCAGCAATAGCCAAAGGCGTAGAGTCTGCCAAGAAGAATCTTTATAAAGTTCCAATAGTAAACGGTACTGTACCTCATGAGCAAACCGCTCATTTCGGTGGCAGCGAGGTTCTTATAATGCCGGCTTCCCAAGGTACGGGAGTTGTTGCAGGCGGTGCGATGCGTGCTGTATTAGAGAGTGTGGGAGTAAAAGATGTATTGGCAAAGTCAAAAGGTTCATCAAACGCTCACAACTTAGTAAAGGCAACGATTTTAGCATTAAGCGAAATGCGCGACGCACGTACTGTTGCACAAATGCGCGGAATATCTATCGAAAAAGTATTTAGAGGATAAAACAGAATAACTATGGCAACAATAAAAATAAAACAGATAAAGAGTAAAATAGGTGCCCCGGCTGTTCAAAAAAGAACTCTAGAAGTACTAGGTCTTCATAAGATAGGTCAGGTAGTAGAACGCGAGGATACTCCAGTGACCCGTGGAATGATTAATAAGGTCAACCATTTGGTAATTGTTGTTGAATAACCTAAAATTGAATAGTTTAAAATGAAATTACATACTTTAAAACCTGCAAAAGGTTCAAAACAAAGCAGACGTAGGTTAGGTCGCGGAACTGGTTCTGGCTTAGGTGGTACTTCAACACGTGGCCATAAAGGTGCTAAAGCTCGTTCCGGCTATAAGAAGAAGATAGGCTTCGAAGGTGGACAAATGCCTATACAGCGTCGTTTGCCTAAATATGGTTTCCATAATCCTTTCCGTGTAGAATATAAGGCTATCAATATTTCTACTCTTCAGGCACTTTCTGAAGCAAAAGGTTTGGAACGTATAACAGTAGAAAACCTAATTGAAGCAGGGTTTATTTCAAAAAGCCAGTTGGTAAAAGTTCTGGCGAATGGTGAACTTAAGTCTAAACTTGAGGTTGAGGCTCACGCTTTTTCTAAGGCAGCACAGTTTGCAATAGAAGCTGTCGGCGGTAAGGCTATAAAACTCTAAAGTACATGAAGAAGATAATAGAAACCTTTAAGAACATATGGAGGATTGAGGATTTGCGCATGCGTATCCTCATCACAATATTGTTCATCGCAATCTATCGTTTTGGTTCGTTCGTAGTGCTTCCAGGTATTGACCCCAATAGGCTACAAGCGCTTCACGAACAAACCAGCGGAGGTTTGATGTCATTATTGAACATGTTCTCTGGAGGTGCGTTCTCAAATGCTTCTATCTTTGCATTAGGAATCATGCCATATATCACTGCATCCATAATTATGCAGCTTTTGGCTGTTGCAGTGCCGCAATTCCAAAAAATGCAACGGGAAGGTGAAAGTGGCCGTCGTAAAATCAACCAATACACCCGTTATCTTACGATAGCAATCCTTTTGTTCCAAGGTCCTACCTATTTGCTTAATTTGAATAACCAAGCCGGTTCTGCATTAGCTCCTGGTTTAAGTTGGACATGGTTCTCTATATCGGCGACGATAATCCTTGCTGCCGGTAGCATGTTCGTACTGTGGCTGGGTGAGCGCATAACCGACAAAGGTATCGGCAACGGCGTATCTATAATAATTATGATAGGTATTATCGCGCGTTTCCCGACAGCTTTTGTACAGGAGTTGACTTCAACCCTTTCAACTCCGGGTGCCGGCGGATTGATTAAGTTCTTATTCGAGCTTATAGTGTTTGTCTTGGTAATAGCTGCTGCCATACTGTTGGTGAATGCTACGCGCAAGGTGCCTGTGCAGTATGCAAAGCGGGTTGTTGGAAGCAAACAATATGGAGGTGCACGCCAGTATATACCTTTGAAACTGTTCGCTGCAAATGTGATGCCTATAATCTTTGCACAAGCTTTGATGTTCATCCCAATGGCAATAGCCGGATACAATAATCAGGATGCAAGTTGGGCGGCACGTCAGTTTATGGATCACACGAGTTTGTTGTACAATGTAGTATTCGTTGTGCTTATAGTAGCGTTTACGTATTTCTACACAGCAATCACAATGAACCCGGTGCAGATGGCAGAGGATATGAAGCGCAATAATGGGTTTATTCCAGGAGTGAAACCCGGTAAGAGTACGGCAAACTACATCGACTCGGTGATGTCGCGCATAATGCTTCCCGGTTCATTGTTCATCGCATTGATAGCGATATTGCCTGCGTTTGCGGGCCTCTTCGGAATTAACCAGCAGTTCGCACAATTTTTCGGTGGAACATCATTGTTGATTCTTGTCGGTGTTGTAATGGATACAATCCAGCAGATAAACAGCCATTTGTTGGTTCGTCATTATGACGGATTGCTGAATTCAGGACATGTACGCCGCACGAGCAATGTTTCTGCTTATTAATGGTCTATGATAATTCTGAAGACAGAAGACGAAATAGAATTGTTGCGTGCCGCAAATCTGTTGGTAGCAAGTACACTTGCTGAGATAGCAAAAGTTATCGCTCCGGGTGTTACGACAAAGCAGCTTGACAAACTTGCGGATACGTACATAAGGGATAATGGCGCCGAACCGACCTTCAAAGGATTCCCCAATCCATACGGTGCACCGTTCCCCGCTTCTATTTGCACTTCGGTTAATGATACTGTAGTTCATGGCATTCCGAATGATGAGCCTTTGAAAGAAGGCGACATAGTGTCCGTAGATTGCGGTACGCTGTTAAACGGTTTTAATGGCGATTCGTGCTATACATTTTGTGTGGGCGAAGTTTCCGACGAAGTAAAGAAACTGCTTAAGACAACTAAGGAAGCGCTTTATTTGGGAATCTCAGCCGCAAAACCGGGACATCGTTTGGGAGACGTAGGATATGCAGTACAAACACATTGCGAAAACAACGGCTATGGGGTAGTGCGCGAGTTCGTTGGCCATGGTATTGGCCGCGAAATGCACGAAGACCCAATGGTCCCGAATTACGGCCGTCGTGGCAACGGAGTGCTAATGCGCAATGGCTTGTGCATAGCAATCGAGCCAATGATAACCATGGGACTAAAAGACGTAATGCTGACTCAAGACCGCTGGACGGTAAAGACCCGCGATGGTAAACCGGCCGCACACTTTGAGCATACAATAGCCATTCACAATGGTAAGGCCGATATAATGTCTTCGTTCGAGGAAATTGAAAAAATAGAAAGCAACAAGTAGGAATAAGATATGTCAAAACAATTAGCCATCGAATTAGACGGTACTATCGTCGAAGCGCTTTCGAATGCAATGTTCAGAGTTGTGTTGGAAAACGATCACGAGATAACTGCCCATATATCCGGAAAGATGAGAATGCACTACATAAAGATTCTTCCCGGTGACAAGGTGAAAGTTGAAATGAGTCCTTATGATTTAACAAAAGGGCGCATAGTGTTAAGATATAAATAAAAGCTACAGATATATGAAAACAAGAGTATCGTTAAAGAAACGTACACCCGATTGTAAAATCGTTCGCCGCAAAGGACGCTTGTATGTAATAAATAAAAAGAACCCCAAGTATAAAATGCGCCAGGGTTAGTATAATAAGTCAATAAAGCATAAATATATATGGCAATAAGAATTGTTGGTGTAGATTTACCTCAGAACAAACGGGGTGAAATAGCCTTGACCTATGTATACGGTATAGGTCGCAGTAGTTCGGCTAAGATTTTGGAAAAGGCCGGTGTCGATAAAGACATAAAAGTAAAGGATTGGACCGACGATCAAGCTGCCAAGATACGCCAAATCATTACTTCTGAATATAAGGTAGAGGGTGATTTGCGTTCGGAAGTACAGCTTAACATCAAGCGTTTGATGGACATCGGTTGCTATCGTGGCGTTCGCCATCGCAATGGCTTGCCTGTGCGTGGTCAAAGCACAAAGAACAATGCCCGCACCCGTAAGGGAAAGAAGAAAACTGTTGCAAACAAGAAAAAAGCTACTAAATAATAAATAAGATATGGCGAAGAAAACAGTTACAGTAAAGAAGAAAACTGTTAAGGTAGATGCTATGGGGCAGCTTCATGTTCATAGCTCTTTCAATAACATAATAGTTTCTTTGGCCAACAGCGAAGGCCAGGTTATATCTTGGTCGTCGGCAGGCAAGATGGGCTTCCGCGGCTCTAAGAAAAACACTCCTTATGCTGCTCAGATGGCTGCAGAAGATTGTGCAAAAGTAGCATTCGATCTTGGTCTCCGTAAGGTAAAGGCGTATGTAAAAGGCCCCGGAAACGGCCGTGAGGCTGCAATCCGTGCTATCCATGGTGCCGGAATCGAAGTTAGCGAGATTGTCGACGTTACTCCGTTGCCCCACAACGGTTGCCGTCCTCCTAAGAGAAGAAGAGTATAATTTTAATTGTAAAGCATTAGTAAAATGGCTAGATATATAGGTCCGAAATCTCGAATAGCCCGCCGTTTTGGTGAGCCTATCTTTGGTCCAGACAAAGTATTGTCGAAAAAGAGTTATGCTCCCGGTCAGCATGGTAATTCCCGTCGTCGCAAGACGTCTGAGTACGGAACCATGTTGGCTGAAAAGCAAAAAGCGAAGTACACATACGGAGTTCTGGAAAGACAGTTCCGTAATTTGTTTGAAGCTGCTGCGCGTTCCAACGGAATTACCGGTGAAGTGCTTCTGCAAAGTTTAGAATCTCGCCTTGATAATATCGTTTATCGTTTAGGTATCGCTCCCACACGTGCTGCTGCTCGCCAGCTAGTAAGCCACAAGCATATCACTGTCGACGGCCGTGTTGTAAACATACCTTCATATTCTGTAAAGCCCGGCCAGATAATAGCAGTTCGCGAAAAATCCAAATCGCTTGAAGTAATTGCTGATTCTTTGGCTGGTTTCAACCACAGCAAATATCCGTGGTTGGAATGGGATGAGAGCTCAAGGGCCGGCAAGTTGCTGAACTGCCCCGAACGCTCTGAAATTCCCGAGAATATTAAGGAGCAGTTGATAGTTGAGTTGTACTCTAAATAATAAATGAATTTATGGCGATATTAGCATTTCAAAAACCTGATAAAGTAATAATGTTGGAAGAGAGCCCAACGTTCGGAAAGTTCGAGTTCCGTCCGTTGGAGCCGGGCTTCGGCATCACTGTGGGCAACGCTTTGCGCCGCATTCTCCTCTCGTCTTTGGAAGGCTTCGCAATCAACACCATTCATATCGAGGGCGTTGAGCACGAATTTTCATCCGTGCCCGGAGTTCGTGAAGACGTAACCAACATTATTTTGAATTTGAAGCAAGTGCGCTTCAAACGAGTAGTTAAAGATTTCGAAAACGAAAAGGTTTCCATCACGGTCGAGAACACGTCAGAGTTCAAGGCAGGTGATATAGGAAATTATCTTAGTGGATTTGAAGTGTTAAATCCCGACTTGGTGATTTGCCATTTAGATTCCAAAGCTTCGATGAAAATCGACATAACAATCAACAAGGGCCGTGGCTATGTACCTGCCGACGAGAACCGCCAGTACTGCAACGCCGTTAATGTTTTGCCGATCGATTCGATATACACTCCTATCCGTAATGTAAAATACGCCGTTGAGAATTTCCGTGTCGAGCAGAAAACCGACTACGAGAAGTTGCTCATCGAAGTATCCACGGATGGTTCCATACAGCCGAAAGAAGCGCTTAAGGAAGCAGCCAAAATACTGATTCAGCATTTCATGTTGTTCTCAGACGACAAGATCATTATCGATAATGGCAACATAGGTAATGAAGGCGAAGAGTTCGACGAGGAAATATTGCACATGCGCCAGCTGCTGAAGAAAAAGCTTGTGGACATGAACCTCTCGGTGCGTGCCCTCAACTGCCTCAAGGCAGCCAACGTCGAAACCCTTGGCGACCTCGTGCAGTACAACAAGAACGAGCTTCTTAAGTTCCGCAACTTCGGAAAGAAATCGCTCAACGAGCTTGATGATTTGCTCGCGAGTCTGAATCTATCGTTTGGAACCGACATTTCCAAGTATAAATTAGACAAAGATTAAAAGAAACAATGAGACACAATAGAAAATTCAACCACCTGAGTCGTACTGCAGCTCACCGTCACGCCATGCTCTCTAACATGGCAGTGTCGCTGTTAATGCACAAAAGAATCACTACGACCGTTGCGAAAGCCAAGGCTTTGAAGAAATATGTAGAGCCCCTTATTACGCGCTCAAAGGAAGACACAACCAACTCCCGCCGCGTAGTGTTCAGCTACCTGCAGGACAAGGCAGCAGTTACCGAGCTTTTCAAGAATATTTCGGTTAAGGTTGGCGACCGTCCCGGTGGTTATACCCGTATTATCAAGACGGGCATACGTCAGAACGACGCAGCAGCAATGTGCTTCATCGAGCTTGTTGACTATGATGACAACATGGCCAAGACAACGAAGAAGGCAACACGCACCCGCCGTTCGCGCAAGAAGTCTTCTGCGCCTGCAGCTGCTCCCGTAGCAGACGAGGCTAAGGCAGCAGAAGCTCCCGTTGCAGAAGAAGCTCCCGCAGCCGAGGAAGCAAAGGCCGTTGAAGAAACTCCCGCCGCTCCTGCTGAGGAAGAAAAGAAATCCGCTGAGTAATCTCAACAATTATTGCTATAAAAAAGGCTGTGCCATAGGGGCACGGCCTTTTTTGTTGCCTGCATTGGCCGGTGCGCGGGGCTTTATTTTTCTACAAGGCGCACTTTGTCGTTGGAGTCTCCGCCCCAATAAGCCATTGGTGCGAATTGTTCGGACAGCTTGTTGTAGTTCGCCTTCGTTACGCGCGCCTTTTTCAGCGCTGCCAGCCGTTGCTGCATGTCTTCCTTGTTGTCGGCAAACACGAAATTCCAAAAGCGCCTGTTTTCGTTGGCGTAGTCCTCGTCATCGAAGCACGGGTACGCCATAGAGTCCTCGCCCACGTAAACGCCGTTTTTCGCTTTGCTGCTCACGGCGTGCTTAATCACGTCGTTTATACCGTTGAATGTAGCTCCGGGCACTGCTATTTTCCCGTTCCGGTCGATTGTTTTCATAGTTCCTGTCGTGTTGGCGGTAATTATTCCGTTGTGCGGACTGCCGTTCCAACGGTCGGTCCGTCCGCCCGCGCGATTCGTATAATGCGCTGCGGGGCTTGTTTGTATAACATCAGGAACGGCAAAATTATTGTGTGCGCCTTGCGCCATGTCGGTATCGCTACGAAAGCGGTGCGGCCTGCAAGTAAGGCATAAACAGTAAAAAGGTATGGAGGTATTATCTTATCCGCAATTCAGGCCTTCGCACCGCCTCAGCATGGATAAAACAATAGCCCCACACCTTAGTTTATGGTTGGCCGCCATACTTCCGGCGGGTATTAGTCAACCGGTGCAGATACCATTGCAAACCTTACCTTCATGCTGGCGTTTCAAAGTTGCGAAATTTGAATTGCGAAGATAAAATTTCAATAAACACCTGTTACTCCGTGTCATAGTCGCAACGTCATGCACCTGCGCACGGGTTCACATGGCAAAGATATGAAAAAATGTCATTGAAATATAAGGTTGCGCACATTATTTTTAATCAATTTTTTTCGTTCTGCCTGTAGCGGCATTCAATCGGCTGCGGGCAACGCCCCGGCGGCCGTGCAGTCCGTTATTTTCTCGGCTCGCTCCCCGCTGGCTGAAAACAGACATCCGCGGCAGCAAAACAGGTGTCGAAAAACGGCGTTTTCCGGTGCGGAAAATTGAAAACTGATTTTCAGTGCGTAAACCCCACGTGGGAGCAAAGAAAAAATATGTGCCTTGCTTTTTAAAATATGTGCCTTGTATTTTAAAATATCTCAGACCTTTTTTTTGCCCCCTGAAAACCCGTTCGAAAACCGGGGTAAAAATGCAGACAAACAAGGCAGGCGAAACTTGCACCTTGCTTCAGACGCTTTTTGCAGCAGTTCTTTCGGGCTGTGGAGGACGACGCGGCTTGGAAATGCCCGAAAGCCGCGCCACCAGCCGGCTAAACGCAATCTCTGCATTGCAAAAAACGGCCTCCTGCGCAAAAAAATAACATCTTCTTATCGTAAAATTAACTTGCGTTTAAAGCAATATTAACAATAAAATATGATGTCGTTTTGGATAATGTATGAAATAAATGTGTAAATTTGTCGAGTATATTCCCGTAAGTGGAGATAGCAAAACATGAAAAACAACTAACCAATCAAACATTATTAATCTAATTAAACACAATGAAGTATGAAGAAGATTAAATCTCTTTTTCTTGCATTGCTGGCTATGATGTTGGCAGTGCCAAGCCTTCATGCCCAGGGCAACTACATCATCGGCGCACCCGTTGCGCTCGAGGATGAGCTCGACGGCCTGGAGGTAGTGTTCGAGGGTTATTCCGACGACTCCAACCTTGGAGGTTACCTCGGAAACCTCAGCGACGAGAACAACCTCCCCGAGGTTGACACCCTGATGCTCACACGCTTCGAAGGTGCAATCCCGCAGGAGATTGTATGGGTGATTGAAGAGCTTGACTCTGTCAGCACGCGCAGCGACTGCGTAGGCGCCAAGCTCTACAACCTCAGGAACAAACAGACGGGCAAGTACATTGCCACCGACTGGACCAAGGACAATCACCACAATGCTATCTTTATGGTAGCCGACAAGTCAAGGGCTGCCGCATTCCAGTTCCACTACTCGTCAGAGGGCGGTACGTTCGGCTCCGATGCCAACAACCCCTCATTCGGTGACAAGAGCTGGCCTTCTAACATGAGCGCCATGACCATTTGCGATGCTTACATCGACCCGAGCCTGGGCCGCACGAGCAACCGCGGTTTCGTCTGCAACGAAGCTAACGAAAAGATCAAGGGCTTCCACTCATGGACCGACACCAACGTCTGGATTATGCACAGGTATTGGGCACCCTCTACCGGCAAAGACTTCCTCAACGAGTTCCTCAGCGACCTCCCCAGCAACTGGGACGGAACAGGTTCCATATCCGGCGCTGAAGGCGGTATCTACCGTGCAGGCACCGAGCCCGGCTTCGTAGGCGACTCGGCCAAGTTCCAGAGATTCTCCGACCTCGTATATTATGCAAACGAGCAAATCGGTTCGATGTCCGAAGAGGAATGCCAGGAAGTTTACGAAGAACTTACCGAACTCTACGCATGGTTGCAGAGCGACGCGAGCTTCGTTCCCCTCGAAGACGGCGGTTACTACTACATCTTCACCGCTAACGACGATTTCGTTGGCATGGAGAACGGCAACTATGCAATGTACGCGCCCAAGTTCAACGAACCTAACCTTATTGGTTGGAAAGCGTTCGACGAGAACGACGCACGCTTTATCTGGCAAATCAAACCCGCCGAAGTAACCGAAAGCGGACAGGTTCGCTACTCGGTTCAGAACATGGGTTCCGGCCTGTACATGGGCCAGGCTCAGAGCAAGGCCGACAGCCAGCCCGTTCAGTGGACAACAGAGTTCACATACCCCACAGTGCTCATCAACATCAACCACGCCGGCCACTGGTACGTATCTTCCGCACGCGACTGGGATGAGTATCCTCCCCGTCCGTTCCACCAGGAGAACCACCAAAACGGTCAGGGCGTAGAAGGTAAGATTGTGCTTTACAACGGTAGCGCAGGTTCGCCCTCCGACTGGTTCATCAAGAAAGTTCCGCAGGATAAGGTCGACATGCTCGCTTCAATGCAGAGCCGCATAGAGCTTACCAACTTCTGGGCACAGAACAGCAACCTCGCAAGCGGAGTAGACACCACCGCAAACGAACTGGGCTTCATTTCATCCAAGGAAATACTCGACAACTACAAGAAAACCGTAGCCGATGTTGACACAATGCTCAACTATCCGCAGAAGGAATACACAGTAGAAGAGTACACCGCTGCACTCGAGGCATTCAAGTCGGCTGTTGAAGCATACAATGCCGACCGCTACCGCGCTATCCCCGACGGCTACTACCGCATAAGGGTACAGCAGGGTATCTACAAATACAACGACTCGCTGATGTACCTGAACATCGTTAACGACCGTCCGGGTTGGAAGCGCGCCGACATGGGAATCAACCTCGACCAGATTTGGAAGATAACCCACAAGGAAGGCACCAAGTACGACGTTCAGAACGTGGGCAACGGCAAATACATCGCCAAAGGCGAGAACCCCAACAACGGCGCTTACATCAACTTCAGCGACGCTGCCGAGGTTGCACAGATAATCGCTCCGTTCGAAGCCATGAACGGACAGTTCTACATCTCGAACGAAGCAGATTCTACCCAATACTACGACACCGGCGACCACAACAACGGCGCAAACTCGCAGTCGGCACTCAAATACTGGAGCGACCGCGCTGTCGACGGCGGTACTGCATGGGTATTAGAGCCTATCTCGGATGAAGAATTCGAAGAAATTTCGGCAAACAACGAGCAGATTGACCTCAACTACGAGCTCAAGAACACGCTCGCAACCGCCAAGCGCCTCTACAACCAGAACACCACATACACTTACGGCGACAAGATTATTACCGACGCAAGCCAACTGTTCTGCAACAACAACTCAATCAACGAAGGCCAGCACATCGAGAATCTTATCGACGGCAACAACGGCACGTTCTGGAACTCCGCATGGGATACAGAGACAGTTAACGAAACACACTACCTGCGCTTCGAGACAAAAGACGAGGCAGGCCTGCCCGACTCCGTGGCATTCTACTACGAGGAGCGTAACGACGCCACATGGCACCGCACAGCGTCGAAACTGCGCGTATCGGTAAGCAACGACGCGAGCGAATGGAAAGAAATCATTCCCATTCTCGAGAAGGAAGACATCTCCACGCGCGACTTCAACAACCACTCCACCGACCCCGTTTACGTTATCGTCAACGGCCTGAAGGGATACAAATACGTGCGCTTCGAAATCCTCGCATGCATTCCCAACAACCAGCTCAACTACCACGCTATGACCGAGTACTCCGAAGTCAACCTCCTGCCCATTACAGGCGTTGACGCTACCTCGACTACCGAGCTGCCCTCGTACAAGAACGTAAGCACCGACCTGTTCAACGCAATCCAGCAAGGCCAGACAGAGTTCCTCGCCGGCAAGGCCACGCAGGCTACAATCGACCTCATCAAAGAGGCTATCACCCACTTCAACAACGTAAGCATTGCCGACTCGGCCGTTGCAATGGCCAAGCTCAACATCACGAACCTCACCGAGGGCACAGAGATTGGCGACTTCCCCGCAGGCGCGCTCGATACTTACTGCACCGAAGCACAGGCAGCTATCGACAAGTTTGAAGGCTTGGGCGAAGGCAACGTTACGGGCGACGACATTATGACCGTCGTTTCCGAACTCAAGGCTGCTTACGACAAGCTCTACCCGCAGATGGTTAAACCCGAGGAGGGCAAGTGGTACATTCTCCAGCTTTGCGACATGGAAACTCCCGACCGTTTGAACAACGTAATGGTTGCAGGCGGCTACTATGCACACACGCCCAATACCGGCGGCTACAGCTACTGGCTCACCGACCAGACTCTCGACCAGGCATATGCCGACGAACTCGCGCACTTCGTGTTCAAAGCTAACGAAGACGGCACCTTCACAATCCAGAACGTAGGTACGGGCTTCTACAACGGTCCCGAAACCGGCAGCGGCAATGGCACATACGACTACCGCCCGATACAGTGGTACGAGCCCGACTCAATCAACATCATACCGTTCGGCTCGGGTCAGATTGGTCTCCGTCTGCAGAGCGGACGCTACTTCTACCAGAACCCCGGATGGCTCAACTATGGCATGACCTATGAGACCCACGACGGAACCAAGGGTATGGACAGCAAGTATGCTTGGTTGATACAGCCGTCTGAAGACCTCGACGTAATAGAGCAGCCCGACAGCATGGAGGCAGGCCGCGTTATAGCAATCACCAAGCCTTACGAGCTCTCCGGCATACCTACGTCTGACGAAGCAACTATCCGTGGCTACAAGGTAGTAGGCAAGCAAACCGCTGAAGCATCGGCCGACTCGATTGTAACGGCATACCTGCTCCAAGAACTCGATCCCGACGCACCTATAGCAGCCGGAACTCCCGTAGTTTACTATGCTGACGTAAACGGCGACGGCAACACTCCGTACAATGAAGAGCAGATGGTTCACTTCACGTTCAGCGCTGTGTTGAACAGCGAGGTTGTAGACAAGGCAGACACAATCAACGGTCTCGGCGGTACGCTCGACCAGATGTCTACTCCGGTGGCACACCTCGGCTACTTCCTCGAAGACTCCGTGGTTGACGAACCGTCCAACACCACAATCGGCTACCAGCGCGCCGTGCTCATACCGTGGCTGGTGGAACAGGTGCCCGACGCACAGGTTGACAAGATTGTATATGTCAAGGGCAACGGTATGCTCAACGGAATCAACGAGACTGTCATCGAAGACCCGAAGGAAATCGTAGACGTCTACAGCATTGACGGCGTGCTCCTGCGCCGCAACGTTGCACGCGCCAATGCCACCAACGGCCTCGCCAAAGGCATTTACATCGTAGGCAAACAGAAAGTCCTCGTTAAGTAAGAATTTTCCCTACAGATAACAACAGAATCCCGCAGCCCCGCAAAGGGTTGCGGGATTTTTTTATGCGGGGCGGAATGCAGGGCGGTGACCCCGTCCCGACGGAAACGGACATCGGACGACGCGAAAACCGGGGCGGAAAAAAGACGTTTCGAGGTGCAGAAAATTGAAAACTGATTTTCAATGCGTTTACCCCACATGGGAGCAAAGAAAAAAAGCAAGGCACATATTTTAAAATATGTGCCTTGTATTTTAAAATATCTCAGACCTATTTTTTGCCCCCTGAAAACCCATTTGAAAACCGGCCGGAAAGCGCGGACAAATTGCGACTGTGCAACAGCAACCAACCCGTGTGCGGCGTTTTGCGTGTCCGGTCTCGCCGTAGCCCGCTACGCCTTCAGCCGGGCGTAAAGTTATCTGCCAGGCATAAGCACGCAATTTGACGAAGCCTAACGACCGATTTGGGTTAAACAGTGTGTTCGGGCAGGAAGAGCGTCTTGTTGTGCTTCAGCACTTCGGCGTCAAGGTAGAAGATGGTCTCTTCGGCCAGGTTGTTGATATGGTCGCCGGCGCGTTCAAGTTTGCGGAATATCCCGGCCGTTTCCAGGCACAGGCGTATGGAGGCGGTGTGTTCCGTGGCATAGCCGGTAAGGGTGTCTATGGCCTCGCGGTTCAGCTCGTCGAGTATTTCGTCTTTTTCGAAAACCGACTTGGCCATTGCGATGTCCTTGGCCTGCAATGCCTCGTGCGTTGTTTTGAGCATGTTCAGCACCGTGTCGTACATTTCCTTGAGCTTCAGCCGGCCGAAGAGTTCCTTGTCTTCGGGTTTTATTTCGGTTCGCAGCACGAAGCGGGCAATGCTGTCGGCATAGTCGCCTATGCGTTCGAGGTTGGTGTTTATTTTCAGCATGGCCAGGGTGAAGCGCAGGTCTATAGCCACGGGGTTGTAGAGGGCTATGCAATCCTCGATGTCGCTGTCGATTTTGAGCTCGAAGGCGTTTACCCTTTTTTCGCGCGCAACCACTTTGTCGGCCAGTTGTTTGTCGGCGTTCAGCACCGACTGGTATGCGTTTTCCAGCTGCTGGTAAACCAATGTCCACATCTCGCTGATTTCTGTGCGTATGGCCTGCAATTCATTTTCTACGAATTTTACCATTGTGTCGTTCTTTTTTAGGTGATTAATGTTTTTCCGGCAGCTGCAAATCAGCCGAAACGTCCGGTGATATAGTTTTGAGTGGCTTCCTTTTCGGGGTGGGTGAATATTTTCTTTGTCTCGCCGTATTCAATCATTTCGCCGAGGTAGAAAAATGCCGTCTTGTTGCTTACGCGGGCTGCCTGCTGCATGCTGTGCGTCACGATAACCACCGTGGTCTGCTCGCTGAGCTCGCAAATAAGTTCTTCTATCTTGGCTGTCGAAATAGGGTCGAGCGCCGAAGCCGGCTCGTCCATGAGCAGCACCGAAGGCTCCACGGCCATGGCCCTTGCTATGCACAGGCGTTGCTGCTGTCCGCCCGACAAGGCGTAGGCCGATTCCTTGAGTTTGTCTTTTACCTCATCCCACAGGGCCGCCCCTTTCAGCGCCGTCTCGACTCGCTCCTGTATGAAAGCCTTGTCCTTGATTCCGTTAACCCTCAGTCCGTAGGCCACGTTTTCGTAAATGCTTTTCGGAAAAGGGTTGGGGCGTTGGAACACCATGCCAACGTTCTTGCGCAGCACATCCACGTTAATTGAGGGTGCGTAGATGTCGTGGCCGTCGATTATTATTTTTCCCTCCAGCCTGGTGCCGGGAATCAGGTCGTTCATGCGGTTGAACAGACGGAGGAAAGTGGATTTTCCGCAGCCTGACGGCCCTATGAAGGCTACTACTTCGTTGCTCGGGATGTCGATGCTTATGTTTTTGAGGGCGTGAAAACTTCCGTAGTAGAAATCAACGTTTTTAGCTTCGATTTTGTTCATTTTTAATCGGGGTGTAGGTTATTTTGCTTTCAACTTGTTTTCGAAATGCTTGCGGATTCCGTTGGCCAGCAGATTCATTACAAGCACAATGGCTATGAGCACGAACGCCGTGCCGTAGGCAATGGGCATTTGCGCGTCGATGTCGGTTCCGCTCGTGGCTACCACGTACAAGTGGTAGGGGAGCGCCATGCACTGGTCGAAAATGCCTTGCGGCAGCTTGGGCAGGAAATATGCCGCGCAGGTAAACAGTATGGGCGCGGTCTCGCCCGATACGCGGCCCAAGGATAATATGAGCCCGGTTATTACTCGCGGGGCGGCCATGGGGAGCAATACCTTCCATATAGTCTGTGCGCGCGTGGCTCCCAAGGCAAGGCTGCCTTCGCGGTAACTGCCCGGAATGTCCCTGAATGCCTCTTCGGTGGTGCGTATTACGATGGGCAGGGCCAGCAGTCCCAGCGTAAGCGAGCCGGCCAGTATGCTGTCGCCGAAATCCATGTAGTTGACGAAAAATGCCATGCCGAACAGTCCGAACACTATCGACGGAATGCCTGCGAGGTTGTTGGTCATCATGCGTATGAAGCTCACCACCTTGCCCTGCGGGGCATATTCGCTCATGTAAATGCCGCTCATTAAGCCCACGGGGAATGCGAAAACCGCACTGCCCAACATGAGGTAGAACGTTCCTACTATGGCCGGCCAGATTCCTCCGGCAGTCATGCCGTCGGTGGGAGGCATTGTGATGAAGTCCCAGTTTATTACGCCCGCTCCTTTAATGAGAATGAATCCAAGAATGTAAAACAGCAGCAGGGCTATAAAGTAACTTAACAGGCGGAAGCACAGGAAAACGGTTTTCTGTATGGTACGCTTTCGGCGGGAATAAGCCATGTCGATTTGTACAGCCATTATTTTTTCAGTTTGTTGCGCGCCGAGACAATCTCTACGCACGAGTTAATTATAAGCGTGATGAAGAAAAGTATTACTCCCAGAAGGAACAACGCCTGGTAGTGCGCGCCGCCTGCAGGAGCTTCGCCCAACTCGGCGGCTATCGTTGCCGGAATTGTTCGCAACGGCTCGAGAATGCTCGTGGGCATGACAGCCGCGTTGCCCGTAACCATCAGCACGGCCATGGTCTCGCCTATGGCGCGTCCTATTCCCAGAACAACGCCCGACGTAATGCCCGACATCGAGAACGGAATAACAACCTTGTAAATGGTCTGCCATTGTGTGGCTCCCAAAGCAAGGCTTGCCTCGCGCATGCTTCGCGGGCAGCTTCTCATAGCGTCTTCGGCCACTGTTATTATTGTGGGCAAAGCCATTATGGCTAAGACAATGCTTCCCGCAAGTCCGGATTCGCCTACGGGAAGGTTGAACGTGTTTTGCAGGAACGGTACGATTATAGTCAGACCGAAGAAACCATATACTACCGACGGTATGCCATTCAGCAGCTCAATTATGGGTTTCAACGCTTTGCGTACCTTGAAGTGGGCTACTTCGGCCATGTATATCGATACAGCCAGCCCGAAGGGCAGAGCTATCAATATTGCAAAGAAACTTACCCATAGCGTCCCGCTTATAAGCGGCAGGATACCGAATATAGGTGACGGCGTGGCTGTAGGAAACCATTCGTTGCCTCCCAGTACGTCTTTGACCGAAATGTTGTTGTCGGGCATTATTCTGACATCCGGCTGGTCTTTTACCAGCACATCAGGCACGAAAGCTATTATTCCCGGCGTTTTGTGTATCTGTTCGGCAATTTTTTTGCCGGCGTGCTCATATTCCGCGCCCAGTTCTTTTTCGGAATAGTATTTGTCGAGGTCTTCAAGGCGGAAAGTCTTTACAGGCATGTCAGAACCGCCCACGTCTTTCCAGTTGGTTATCTCCTCGTCGAAAATCTGCTTTATCTGCTGTGCGTTAAGCCGCTCCACAGTGTTTGCAGGATTTACGGCCAGCACGTAGCCTTTTTCGACAACCGGGTTGCTGAACAGTCCCACCGCTTCGGTGAAAAGAAATCCTATTATGAGCAGTATTACAATGCTTGTAACGAATCCGCTTACCGTGAGCACCCGTCCGGCTATAATATCTATCAGCTTTTTCATGATTGCTATTGTGTGTTATCGTGGAATGAAACCTAACTCGAGCGTCTTTTTGCGGCTTTCGGGCGAGGCTGTGAATTGCAGGAAAGGCTTTACGGCGGTTTCGTTCTTCTTGTCGTAATAGTAATAGAGCGGTCTGACGATGGGATACTCCTTGCGCATGGCGCTCTTTACCGAAGGATGTACGTAGTGCCTGCCGCCGTCGTAGGATACTGCCAGAGCCTTTACGTAACGGTTCAGGTAAGCCAGTCCCACGTAGCCTATGGCTCCTTTTGTTTGACGCACCGACTGGATTATCGCGCCTGTTGCGGGCATGGACAGTATGCTGCTCATGTAGTTCTTGTTTTTAAGTACGCTTTCCTTGAAAAACTCGTATGTTCCCGAGGAAGTCTCGCGCGAGTAAACCACTATTTTCATGTCTTTGCCGCCTACTTCCTTCCAGTTGGTTATCTTTCCGCGGAATATGTTTTCCAGTTGTTCGCGTGTCAGTTGTCTTACCGGGTTTTCCGGATTTACTATTATGGCCAGCGCGTCGTAGGCCACTATAACCTCTACCGGGTCGTGTTTCGACTGTTTCATTTTCATCTTCTCGCTGAACTTTATTCGCCGCGAGGCCATTGCCAGGTCGGTAGTGCCTTCCATTAATGCGGATATGCCCACGCCGCTGCCGCCGCCGGTTACGGTAACGGTGGCATTGGGATTTTGCCGCATGTACATCTCCGAAAGGCTTTGCGTGAGCGGAAGAACCGTATCGCTTCCCTTTATGCGTTGCGCCGCCAGTATTGCCGGGAGCGAAAGGCATAATAACATTACTGATAGAACACGTCCTTTCATCTGTAGTATATGATATGTTTTTTGAGGTATAAAGGTCCGAAACGGATGTTTCAAATGTGTTAACCCATTGATACGTTTTCATTAAATAGTCAAGGGCCGCGGCGTCGGTAAACCGTGATATTGTTAATCTTCAGGCTTTTGCTTTCTCGTGGGATTTTCCTAACTTTAACCCTGTGTACGCCATGTTGCTTTGCAGGCGCGAGGTTGCATGGTTTATGTGCTTTAATAAATAAAGGTATTCCGATACGTAATGTTTAATTCAAGTTGTGTTGTTATGATTCCTGCAAGAGTGAGAACCCTTTTGGGCGTTTTGTTGCTGGCGGTTGCGTCCCCGGCGCAAAAGGGCGGTGATATGCCGCAGTTGATAGACAAAGTTATGTTGCAGGCGGTGGAGCGTTATGCCAATATGGCTTCCGGGCTGGAGAAAGGCAAAATGCCGCGCACCTTTTCGGGCGGACGCCTGGTGCAGGCCGATATAGGCTGGTGGTGCAGCGGTTTTTATCCGGGCACGCTGTGGTATCTGTACGAATATACCGGTTCTGGAAAAATCAAGGAGCTTGCCCGCTCGTACACGGAACTGCTAAAGCCACTCCTGTCGCGCAAAACCGACCACGACATCGGGTTCCAGCTGTTTTGCAGTTTCGGCAACGGATACCGCCTTACCGGCGACACGGCCTACCTCGGTGTATTGCGCAAGGGGGCAGGCATTCTTGCGGCACGCTTTAACCCGGCAGTAGGCGCAACCCGCAGCTGGGACCATTCGCACAACCGCTGGAAGTTTCCCGTAATAATCGACAACATGATGAACCTTGAGCTGCTGATGTGGGTAGCCGGCAACGACGGAACCGATACCCTGAAAAACGTGGCTGTCGCCCATGCAAACACTACCATGCGCAACCATTTCCGCCCGGATTTCAGTTCATACCACCTTGTGGACTACGACCCGGCAACGGGCAAGCCAATCGGCAAACAGACCGTGCAAGGTTACAGCGACGGGTCAAAGTGGGCGAGAGGCCAGGCCTGGGCACTGTATGGCTATACCATGATGTACCGCTATACGGGTGATAAACGTTACCTCGAGCAGGCGCAGGGCATTGCCGACATGCTTATTCCGCTGTTGCCCGAGGACGGAATACCGTACTGGGACTTCGACTCGCCGCTTATTCCAGACGATGTGCGCGACGCTTCGGCCGGGGCAATAATGGCGTCGGCGCTTGTGGAGCTGAGCGGCTTTGCAGGCAAGAAAGGGGCGGAGTATCTGGATGTGGCCGAAAGGCAGCTGCGCAACCTGGCTTCGCCGTCCTACATGGCCGCTCCGGGAACTAACGGCAATTTCCTGCTCATGCACAGTGTGGGCAGCAAACCCGGAAAGAGCGAAGTGGATGTGCCGCTCACGTATGCCGACTATTACTTTATCGAGGCGCTGGTGAGGATGGACAAACTCGTGCGGAAAAACAGCTCCGGCAGAACGGATTGACGGTGTCTGTTTTGTGTCTGTTTTCGGGCATGAGTTTTCAGTGCTGGAAATGAGAAGGTTTTACACTCCCGGGAGAAAAGAAAAAATACAAGGCACATAATTCAAAATATGTCTGACATATTTTAAAATAGGTCGGACATATTTTTTCGTGCCTTTTTAACGTGTAAAAAACAAACCCGTGCGGAAAGCATTTTTTCCGGCACGGGTTTTCTGTTCTCTAAAGTCCGTTTTGCCATGTGCCCGGCACGTTTGGCATGTGCCGTTGCAGTGCGTAGGGTTTATCGAGTCATGTATCTTTCGTGAGAATGGTCGGTAAGGCAGTTGGGGTCGGTAACCGTAAGGTTGAAGAAAATTCCGTTGCCTCCGCTTTCGGTGGCTTCGAGAATCTTGTTCTCCTTTGCCGCGTTGCCCTTGCTTATCCCGGCGTTCATGTTCATCACGCGGGCGTTGAACCTGCCCTTGGTGCGGAACACGGTGTGCTTCTCGCCACGGTTACTGTACCAGTAAACAAAGCAGTTGTTGTACAGGCTCGCGCCCCCGTTGGTGTAGAATCCGGTGGCGAACTGGTCGCTGTAGCAGAAGTCGTACCAGTTGTTCCCGCCCTCGTCAATGAATCCGCAGCTGCTTTCGTATCCTTCCTTGTTGTTGTAGTAGAGCGGGTGGAGGTTGCGCATGCTGTTGCCGCTCGACTTGAGGTACACGCCTATGTGCACCCCGCCAATGCGCATGTTGGTAAGGGTGTTGTCGAAGCCTTCTACGAGCACGCCTATGCTCTCGGATGTGAAGTTGCCCACGATGTTGACGTCGTGTATGTCGCTGTCCGACGAGCCGCTGTTGGCTCCATGCTTTATGTGCAGGCCCACGGTAACGTTCTTAATCGACGTGTTGCGCACCACGGTCTCGCGCCCGCCGTCGATAGACACTCCTTTGGCCACCTTGTTGCCGTCGATTATTCCCCCGTCAAGGAAATAGTTGCTGCCCGGAATGCGTATGTCGTTGTACGGGTCTTTGCCGCCTAAGCGAATCATTGCCTCGTCGTGTTTCCAGTTGGCGTCGGCGCGTATTATGGCGTAGTTCGAGAGCATGAGCGCCACGCTCTTCTTGGGGTCGGCGGGCGTGAGTATTGGTTTGCTTATAAGGTACGTCCCGTCGGGGAAATATATTGTACGGTTGGGGTTGTTGTCGATTATCTTTTGGATTGCATCGCTTACGTCCTTTTTGCCGTCGTTCTTTATGTAGTCGGTAACTACGACGTAGCCTTTCTGTTTAGGGCTGAGGTGTGCGGCAACTGATGACGATACGATGATAAAGCTGATGAGCAGACAGATTTTTTTGAAATTCATGATATTTACAGTTATTAAAGGTTATTGTTCGCAAATTTAACATTAACGCAAAAGATAGCCGCGCCTCGTGCACTTAATAAATGTTATATTTCCGGCATTTCCGGCGCTGAAAGTGGCTTTTTAAGCAAAAAATGCCTAATCCGCTTTGACGCAGGTGGGGCATTTCTTTTAACACGCAGTGCACGCGTTTGGGTTTTCCTGCCGTTTTTGCCGGCGGCAGGTACTGCGCGGCAGGGTTTTGCCTTGCCGTATGGTTTTTATTGCAACGGCTTTCTTTGCAGTGTGAACAGGAATTCCAGTCCTCCGCTTTTGCGGTTGCGCACCGTAATGTTCCCGTGGTGGAAAGTAACGGCGTTGCGCACAATCGAAAGGCCGAGGCCCGAGCCTCCCAGTTCGCGCGTGCGCCCTTCTTCGGCGCGGTAAAAGCGTTCGAACAGGCGGGGCAGATGTTTTTCGGGGCAGCCCTTTCCCGTGTCGTAGAACAGGAAATAGCAGAAATCGTCGCCGCTTTTGTAGCATTCGGCATGTATCGTTACCCCTTGTCCGGCGTAGCGCACGCTGTTTTCCACGAGATTCCTGAAAATAGAATACACCAGCGAGTAGTTGCCGTAAACTTCAGTGTCCTGCGGTATGAGGCTCTCGGTCTTTATTCCGGCTTCTTCTATTTTGGCCCGCAGTTCTTCAAGCACGTCGTCCATTATTTCGGCGGGGTGTATGATTTCCTTAGTCATAGTTTCGGGCGCTTCCTCAACCTTGTTTATTATCGACACGTCGCGTATCAGTTCGGTAAGTCGCAGCACCTGATTGTGGGCACGCTGCAGGAAATACATCTTCTTTTCTTCCGAAAGTCCCTTACATTCCATTATCGTTTCGATATACCCGCGTATGCTGCTCACCGGTGTTCGCAGTTCGTGGGTTATGTTGTTGCTCATTTGCTGCTTTATCACGTGGTTCTTTTCGGCGTGGGTTATGTCGTAGAGCGTTATTTCGAAGTCGCCTTCTGAATATATCAGCACCTGTACCGAGAAGTGCGTGCCTCCCGATGTTATGGTGAAGCGCGTTACCGGTGCCGTGCCGCTTGGTGTCCTTCCGGTCTGGTTGTTTAGCTGTACGTATTGCAGCGCCGGGCTGAAGGCGGGGTCGTCCCAGAGTGTGCTTATGTCGCCTGTGGGATTGGGCAGTATGGCGTTTACGTATTGGGTAAATCGCGGGTTGGCGTAAATTATTTCCCGGCGGTCGTTGAAAATGGCTATTCCTCCTTCGAAGTACTGGAAGTGTTTCAGCAGCCGTTCCCGCCCGGCGCGCGCCTCGCGTCCCTTTTCGTCCAGTTCCTTGTAGGCTTCCATTATCTTACGGCCTATCTCGCCGAGTTCCGAGTGGGGGAAGTCGATTTTTACATACGACAGCCGTCCCCGTTCGGCTTCGTTTATGAATGTGCGCAGGCGTGAAATGGATTTTCCCATGCGGTCGGACAGGAATATAAGCATTACTATCACTATGGGGAAGACGATTAGCACGAACCAAAGGAACACGCTGCTCGGTTTCAGGAAGTTGCGTATGTCGGGAGTGTACGGTAGCGCCACTCTTACTATGAAGTGCGGGTACGACTTGGCGTAGTAGAAGTATTCCACCTTCATGGTGGCCGATTCGCGTATGTCGTAGCCGTCGTTTTTTGTGAGTGCTTCGATTACTTCCGGCCGGTTGGCGTGGTTGTCCATTTTTTCGGGATTGTTGCGCACGGATTCGTAGAGCACTCTGCCGTTGTGCCTCATGATAGTCATTCTTATGGCGCTGTCGGGCAGTGTTGTTACGAAATGTTCTATTTTCTTGGTGGCCACCTTGCCGGTATCTCGCTCCATTATGCCGGCTGCCAGGTCGGCGTAGCATTGCAGCCGTTCGCGCAGCAGTCGTGCGCTGTAGCTTTGCTCGTGGCTCATTTCGAATGCCACGAGTACGGCCGCGAACACGGCGAACGTTGCCGTGAACGACAGGAGCAGTTTGTATTTGTAGCTTAGTTTTATCATTTGCTTTCAATGAAGCAGTAGCCGTATCCCTGGCGGTTGGTTATCTGTTTGCCTTCTTCGCCGAGTTTGGTGCGTATGCGTGCTATGTGCACGTCTACGGTGCGTGCGAGCACAAGTGTGTCGTTGCGCCATACGCGCTCGAGTATTTCCTCGCGCGAGAACACGCGCCCGGGCTCGCACATCAGCAGTTTGAGTATGCCGAACTCCTTGGGTGTGAGCATTACTTTGCCGCTGCCCGCAGTTACGGTCTTGGTGGAAGTGTCGATTTCTATTCCTCCGAGCGACACTATCTTGTTTTCGTTGGCTTCGGTGTCTTTTGCCGGCAACTTGCGGCGGCGCAGCACTGCCGCCACGCGGGCCAGAACCTCGTGTATGGAGAACGGTTTGGGGATGTAGTCGTCGCCTCCGGCCGAGAAGCCTGTGAGCAGGTCGTTTTCCGTGTCCTTGGCTGTGAGGAATATCACGGGTATGTCGTTTTTCAGTTCGGTGCGCAGTTTTTTTGCCATGGCAAAGCCCGACATCCCGCCCATCATGACGTCGAGGAGTATCAGATCGTGCTGCGGGCCGAGCATGTCGAGGGCTTCTTCGGCCGAAGAAGCGGTGTCTACTTCATATCCTGCGCCCTCGAGGTTGACCTCGAGGATTTCGCGCAAATCCGGTTCGTCGTCTACTACTAAAATCCTTCCTTTGTTCATACGTCGATGTGATATGTCGTGCAATATTACGCATTTATGGCGTAGTGGAGGCAATTGGTGGCGTTAAGATTTGATTAAGAGATTTGCGCGCCGATGTATGCGCCGCATTGCAAGGCGGCTCAGCATGCGGCCGTCGTGCTTTTCCGTGCGTTCCCCGAGAGCGGATACGGACATCGGGCGACGGAAAACCGGGGCGGAAAAAGGGCGTTTTTTGAGTGGAAAAATTGAAAACTGATTTTCAGTGCGTTTACCCCACATGGGAGAAAAGAAAAAAAGCAAGGCACATATTTCAAAATATGTGCCTTGAATTTTAAAATATCTCAGACCTATTTTTTGCCCCCTGAAAACCCGTTTGAAAACTGTGCCGAAAAGGCGGACAAACAGGGACAAGCCTTTTGGCCGCTTTTTGAGTGTATTATTATATGTGCTTTCCGGCTTTGTTGAAAGGTTCAAAAACGGTGTGCCGCAAACCCTGGCGAAGATGTTTCCGCCTTAACACATTCTTAACAGATATGTAACAACGGCCTAACAGGATGAACATAATTTTGCAACCGGTAAGAAATGATAATACATAATATATATAAGACATTATGGAATGGATTTTTCTTTTGATGGTGGTATTCCTGTTCGTGCTGGCAGTTTTCGACCTGTATGTCGGCGTGAGCAACGATGCCGTTAACTTCATGAACTCTGCCATCGGTTCAAAGGCCGCCCGTTTCCGCACGGTGGTGATAGTAGCCTCCGTAGGTGTGCTTTGCGGCGCGATAATGAGCAACGGGATGATGGACATTGCCCGGCACGGCATATTCCGGCCCGAGATGTTCTCGTTCGAGGACGTTATGGTAATTTACCTGGCCGTAATGGTTACTGACATCGTGCTGCTCGACGTGTTCAATTCGTTGGGTATGCCCACGTCGACCACGGTTTCCATGGTTTTTGAACTGTTGGGAGCGGCGTTCGCCTTTGCGCTTATCAAGGTTATGGGCGGCGACGGCGCGATGTTCGGCGACTATTTGAACAGCGAGAAGGCCCTGTCGGTGATACTTGCCATTTTCACTTCGGTTGCCATAGCCTTTGTGTTCGGTTCGCTCATACAATACATAGCGCGTATAATATTTACCTTCAACTACAAGGTAAACCTCAAATATAAAATAGGTATCTTCGGCGGCATAGCCGTTACGTCGATAATCTACTTCATGCTGTTCAAAGGCATGAAGGACCTTTCGTTCATGTCGCCCGATGTAATAGCGGCCATAAACGAAAACACTGTGGTGATACTCATGGGCTGCTTCGTTTTCTTTGCCGTGCTAATGCAGTTGCTGCACAGCATGGGCGTGAACGTGCTCAAGGTAATAGTAATGCTCGGAACATTCTCGCTCGCCATGGCGTTTGCCGGTAACGACCTCGTTAACTTTATCGGTGTTCCCTTGGCCGGTTATTCGTCGTATTGCGACTTTACCGCCTCGGGCGCAACCGACCCCACGTCTTTCATGATGGATTCGCTCAACGGCTCGGCCAAGACGCCGCTCATATTCCTCGTTGCGGCAGGCGCGGTGATGGTGTTCTCGCTCGCAACGTCGAAAAAGGCGCGCCATGTCACCGATACCGAAGTCAACCTCTCGCGCCAGAATGAGGGCGACGAGATGTTCGGTTCTTCACGCGCCGCACGCAGTATAGTACGCGGCGCCAATACTGTGGGTTCTTTCATGCTGCGCATTACACCCGTAAGCATGCAGCGCTATATCGACAGCCGTTTCCAGCGCCCCGTTGCTGCGGCCGGAAGCAATGCCGCCGCTTACGACCTTATACGCGCGTCGGTTAACCTTGTTGTGTCGGCTTTGCTCATAGCTCTGGGAACATCGCTCAAGTTGCCGCTTTCAACAACCTATGTTACCTTTATGGTTGCAATGGGTTCGTCGCTTGCCGACCGCGCATGGAGCCGCGAGAGCGCAGTGTTCCGCATAACCGGCGTGCTTACCGTCATAGGCGGCTGGTTCATAACAGGCGGCGTGGCCTTTGCGGCATGTTTCTTCGTGGCGCTGGCAATGAAGTTCGGCGGCGTGATAGTAATGGCTGCCATAGTTGCGATAGGTATCTTCGCCCTTATACGCAGCAATGCCCGCTTTGTGCATAACGCCAAGGAAAAGAACGGCGACGAGCTGTTCAACCGGATGCTTTCGACGACCGACAGCGCCGAAGTGGTGAAACTTTTCCGCGAACACATAGGAAAGAATGTGTCGGAAGTGATAGACAAGTACTCCGACAGCCTTATAGATTCGACCGAAGGCCTCTTCTCGGAAGATTTGCACCGCTTGCGCAAGAACAGGAGCAACCTGCGCGGCTTCAAATACACGCTGAAGACGTTGCGCCGGCGCGAGATAATTTGCCTGCGACGCACCGACCCGGCTGTGATGGTAAGGGTGAGCACGCCTTTCCACCTTGTGCACAACTCGCTGTACCAGATGTATTACAGCCTTGTGCGTATTGCCGACCCGGCACTCGAACACGTAGACAACAACTTCTCGCCCGTTGACCGTACTGACGCCGAATACGTGCGCTACCTGCGCGGCAAACTCGTTATACTTATGAACGAAACGGCCGGAAACTTCGCTGCACTCAACCTTGCCGACGGCGATGAGATACGTGCCGAATGCAAGGCATTGCGTAACGAGATTTCCGAATTCCGCAACAAGATAATGGTGGAGATACAAACTCACGACAAAAACATAACTTCCACTACACTCGTGTTGCACATGTTGCAGGAAATAGAACAGATTGCCGTTGAAACACGACGGATAATAATGGAAATGCGCAAGTTTGCAGAACTTACTTGATACTACCTCTGCCGGAGCGGAAAGCAAGTTCTTAACCGGACGAAAAACAAGCCTGACATTTTTACTTTAATGTCAAGCTTGTTTTTTTTGTATAGCTATATGGCTTCTTAAAGATTCCGGCAATTTTCGTTTCTTCCTGCCGGCTACGGTTGCCAGCTCTTAGCCCCTGCCGGTTAAGGGCCAGCTGCGCAGCTTGGCGTCGCATTGTGCTCCCTTGCGGCGGCAGTAGCGTTTGCATTGGGCGCAAATATCATATCCGAGCATAGCTCCGAGGATAAAATCCTCCTCCGGCGTAAGTTCGTACAGCGGGCGGCTGAGCAGCAGGCGCACGGCGTCGATACATTCGTCTGAGCCGAAAAAAATGTTTATCCGTCCGTTACCCACAGGCTGCTCAACGTAGCTGATGTTGCGGTTGTCGAGGCGGCGCACCACGAAGTCGCGGTTTCTTCCGTGCGTTGTGTACAGCACCATTCGCCTCACGCCCTTTTCCAGCTCATATATATGGTTGGTAAAGACTTTCAAGTCGGATGTGTTGACTTCTGTGTTGTTCATAAGCCGCCTCCTTCCTTTTTATGCGAGTTTACCTTTAATGCTGTCTAACCACGTGTCGATTCGCTGGTCGGTCATGTCGCTCTCGTTTATTTCGTCGAGGGGCAGGCCTACGAACTCGCCGTCAATCACGGCTTCCGAACCGTCGAAAGTGTAGCCTTCTGTTGCTACTTTTCCTATGATTGTGCAGCCGCTGTCGGCTATTTCCTTGTATATCTCGCCTATGGCGCTGCAGAATGTGTCGGGATAAGAGGCCGAGTCGCCGCAGCCGAACAATGCAACGGTTTTGCCGTCCAAGCCGGCCGATTTGAGCGTTTTCAAACCGTCGTACCAGTCGTCTTGCAGTTCGCCGTCGCCCCAAGTAGAGCTTCCGAGCAGCAGTGCCTCAGCGTCGGCAATCTGCGTGTTCGTAAGTTTAGCCACGTCGACAACGCAATCCGACGGCAAGCCTAATTTCTTTGCGATTCTTTCAGCCAAGTCCTGGCATGTGCCCGTTGATGAGCCGTAAACAACTAATGTTTTCTTCATAACATAAAATATTTGGTTTTGGTGCAAAGATATTTGTTTGGCTTTTTCGCTCAAATACCGTAAAATGATGATTTCGCCATACGTTGCGATTAACCTTTTGCGGGTATTGTCCCGGGAAATATGCGGATAAACGGGTATTTGCAAGGCGGTTGTGCGGTGTTTTGTTTTTTAATGAGTAACTTTCCTCCCGTTTTCTGACAATAATAGATATATAAGGAATGCAGATTGGCAGTTTTTTTAAAGAACTCAAGCGCAAGGACCACCCGCGGCTTCTTGGAGGCCTGGAAATTTTCAGGTACATAGGTCCCGGGCTGCTTGTTACGGTAGGATTTATCGACCCCGGCAACTGGGCAAGTAATTTTGCCGCCGGTTCTCAATATGGTTATGCTTTGCTTTGGGTAGTTACCCTGTCTACGGTAATGCTGATAATGTTGCAACACAATGTTGCCCACCTGGGCATAGCTACCGGCCTTTGCCTTAGCGAGGCCGCCACGAAGCACACTCCCGCATGGGTCAGTCGTCCGATTCTTTGCACCGCCGTATGTGCAAGCATTTCCACGTCGTTGGCCGAGATACTCGGAAGTGCGATTGCGTTGCAAATGCTATTCGGCATTCCCATTGTGTGTGGCGCGGTGCTTGCCACGGCGTTTACTGCAATAATGTTGTTCACAAGCTCTTACCGCAGAATTGAAAAGGCAATAATAGGTTTTGTTTCCGTAATAGGCTTGTCGTTCATTTACGAACTGTTTCTTATCGACATCGACTGGAAGCAGGCGGCTTTAAGCAGCATAACGCCGTCTGTTCCCGAAGGAAGCCTGCTTATAGTAATGAGTGTGATAGGGGCGGTGGTCATGCCGCACAATCTGTTCCTGCACTCCGAAGTGGTTCAAAGCCGCGAATTCCATAAGCGTGACGACAAAAGTATCCGCAAGGCTTTGGATTATGAGTTGTTCGATACGTTGTTTTCCATGCTGGTGGGTTGGGCCATAAACAGTGCGATGATATTGCTTGCCGCGGCTACGGTGTTCAAGGCCGGGCAGGCTGTAAGCGACTTGTCGCAGGCGCAGTCGCTGCTTGCGCCGTTGCTTGGCGGCAATGCGGCCAACGTGTTTGCCATAGCGTTGCTGATGGCTGGGCTTTCGTCTACCGTAACGAGCGGCATGGCTGCGGGCACTATTTTTGCCGGCATATTCGGCGAGCCTTATAATATTAAAGATGTGCACTCTGTTACAGGCGTGGCCTTGTCGCTCGTGGCAGCGCTTCTTATAATATGTTTTATCGACAATCCGTTCCAGGGGCTTATCATATCGCAGACGGTCCTGAGCATACAGCTTCCTTTTGCCGTGTTCCTGCAGGTTTACCTTACGTCGTCGCGAAAGGTTATGGGCAAGTATGTAAACAAGAAATGGAACTCTGCCGTTCTTTATTCGCTGGCCGCAATAGTTACAGCGCTTAACGTGTGGCTGCTAGTCGACAGCATTTAAAAAAAGCGCATTGCCCGTAAGCAATGCGCCTTCGCACATAATACATTAAAATTTTCTTACGCCCGCTGCGACATCTTCTCGTCAAGGAAGAAAAGTGCCGAGCTGTCAGCCTTGGTTACACGCTCCATTATTCCCTGGGCGGTATCTTCCTCTTCTACCTGTTCCCTTACGTATGTGAGCAGGAAGTCCTCCGACGCCTTGTCGCGCAAATCGGAAGCCAAATTTACAAGTTCGTCTATCATAGCCGATACTTTGCACTCGTGTTCGTAAACATTCTTGAAAAGAGCAGCTATGCTGTCCCATGCAACGGGCACTTCGTCAACTTTTCCGATAACTACGTTGCCTCCGCGTTTTATGACGTAATCGGCAAGCCCGTAAGAGTGTTCCATTTCTTCTACCGACTGCTTTTTCAGCCAGTGTGCATATCCATCGAAACCTTGCTGTTTTACAAAATAAGACATCGAGAGATACAGGTTTGCCGACCACATCTCTGCGACGATTTGTTTGTTGATGGCCTGAACTAACTTTTCTGAAATCATAGTTCCTTAGTATTTAAATTAAAACCTTAGCTGTTTCCTTATTTGAAACAGATCTTTCATTCTCCACCTGCAAAGATAATATTTATGGTGAAAAAAATATTTATCCGCCCGGCAGAAAAAAGGTTAAATAATACTATCTTTTAAGAAGCGTTTCCAAACCGTGGCGGCGCGGTGTTTTAAACAGTTATCCGGATGTTGCATTTCAGGCAGACATATTCGGACAAGCCTCAAAAACATCGCGAAAAATAGGTCGGACATATTTTAAAATACAAGGCACATATTTTGAAATATGTGCCTTGTATTTTTTCTTTTCTCCTATGGGTGTGTAACAGGCTGAAAAACAGTATGCATTTTGAGGCGCAAAAAACGCGCTTTTTTCAACCTTTTTTCCTGCGTTTTTTATGTCTGCGTTGCAGTTGCGTTCCAGTGTGCGGCTTAGCGGCAAACTGTACCCGTAAAGGCGTTCTCGCGTTATTCAGCCTCGTTGAGCCAGACGCTGCGCACCGAGCCTTTCAGCGACGGGAGTATGTAGTAGGGGTAAAGGTTGCAGTTCCATGGCGTTTCGTCGCCCGGAGTGCGCGAATTGTAAATCTTTGCTATCAGCATGTTGGTGTGCAGCACATCCTTGTCGTAGTGCGGGGCTATGGGGTCGGACGCACGGAAAAAGGCGTTCTCATCGTCGCTGCAATAGCCATATACTATAGGCCCGTACTGCAGGGCGAACTTGCCCTTGCCCAAGCCGTCGCTCCGTGTAATGCGCCTTATTGGCGTAGCCATGACCATGCGCACCACGTCGTTGTTCTTCCATACGCGGTCGATAGTTATATACCCGTTTTTGGCGCGGACGAGCGACAGTTTGCCGTTTACCTGTATCTGGTAAAATTCGCGTGTCTTTTCATAACCGTACTGGCCGCCGGGTATCACCTCGTCCCGCAGCCAGCCGGGCAGCCTGAGGTGCAGGCGCATGTACTGTTCGTCCTTTCCGAAATTCATTGAAAAAAATACATCGGCTCTCCATGGCGAACTCGTGTTCTGGAGTATCACCATGTCGACGGAGTCGTTGCGCACGTATGCCGTGTTTCTGTAATACAGGTTAACGTAAACGTCCGAGCCCGATGTGGCGTATGTCGTTCCTATTGCGTCGAGCACAGTTTGCGCGGCGTCGCGCCGCACGTCCGCGCTTTCCGACGAGTCGAGCCCGGCAAGCACGCCGTTGTAGAGCGTGCGCTCCATGATGTCGGCATATTCGTATCGCGGCTCTATGAGGAACATCCGTGCGGCTGTGTAGAAATTCTCCCTTGCCGAGGCAGTCGGCGTGGTGCCCCACAATGTAAGCCGCCAGGCAATGTCGCGTTTCCATTCTGCGCTGTCCGATACGAGTTTGCGGCGCTCTTTCGGCGTAAGCACTATTGGTTTTGAGCGCATGCTCGAGTCGTTGCCCATGTAGTCGTTCAAAAGGCGCGAAAAGAATATGTCTTCCAATGAAATGCTGTCAGCCTGCACGTAACTTACCGCCGGCCGTTCGTCCTTGCCGCCCCCGGCTTGCAAATATGCGGGCAGCAACAAGGCCGCAACCGCTAAAAGTATTTTTATGTTCCTCATTTCAAAGTTTTTCTGATTTCCTTGATTCTCGTCCGGTACTCTTCGGTTGTAGTGAGCGAGTCGCATATTTTCGACAATGCCTTGCGGGTTGTGCGCAAGTCGGCGTGCCGTTCCGAAAGAAAGCCGAGCACGCGGTCGTTGTCGAGTTTGAAGAGCTCCGCATACGCCCATGCCACGCCCATCATGGCATAAAACTCCGATGTGTCGGCACGCGATAGCTCCCCGAGCAGGGTATCGAGCGGAATAGCACGTTTCAGGCAGAAACATGTGAGCACCGCGCCGAAACGTACCCTGTATTCTTCGTGCGAACGTAGCAGACGGGCGGCGAAATCCCATACCTTTTCACTGTCTCCGGGCTTGAAACTCAGCGAACCTACCGCACAGTCGCACAAAGCCCAGTTGCTGACGAGCGGGATATAGTCGTTCAGCAAGCGCAGGCGTT
>ERZ824600.1240-NODE-1240-length-32589-cov-4.915012_pt1 | contig 32589 bp, 15 predicted proteins | sample MGYA00519933_ERZ824600 | MGnify/ENA primary metagenome ERZ824600 (study PRJEB31778, sample SAMEA3449178) | human gut metagenome | biome: human gut; feature: human-associated habitat; material: faeces | place: United Kingdom | collected 2010/2012 ... | reverse complement strand
GCCGCCAGCACATAGTTTGCCGCATCGTCTCCCGAAAGGGCAAACTCATAGAATGTGACCGTCTTGCCGTTGCCGACATTCTTGTCGTCATAGGCAGCCTTACCGGTGACGATATCAACCTTGTCGCCGTTGATCAGTCCGTCGAATGTGCCCTTTTCCGTAATCTTGGCATCGGGGCTGCCGTCATAGATCTTGGAGGTCTCGACTGCCGTATCCACGATCTTGATTTCCTTGACCGTGATATCCGCAGTTACAGCATCGGGCTGTGCAGTCAGCTTATAGTTTGCCGCAGCATCACCTTCAAGCGCAAAGCCGGTGAACATTACCGTCTTGCCCTTGCCGACATTCTTATTGTCGTAGGCAGCTTTACCGGCTGCCACCTTGAGGTTTTCGCCGTCGTAGTTGACGGACGGCGTGCCTGCGTTCGTGATAGTCGCGTCGGTCGTGCCGTTGTAGATTCTGCTTGCCTCAACCGCTGCTCCGCTAATGGTGATTTCCTTGACAGTGATATCAGCGGTCGTATCTGTAGGCTGTGCAATCAGCTTGTAGTTCACTGCTGCATCGCCTGCCAGAGCAAATCCGGTAAAGGTTACCGCTTTGCCGGTGCCGACATTTTTGTTGTCGTAGGCTGCCGAACCGGTTACGATCGTAAGGTTTTCGCCGTCGTAGTTGTCGGACAGCGTTCCTGCATTTGTGATCTTTGCTTCGACCGTGCCGTCATAAACCTTGGAGCCTTCCACGGTCGCACCGTTAATCGTGATCTCCTTGGCAGTAATGTCGGCGGTTGTGTCTGCCGGCTGTGTGATCAGCTTGTAGTTGCCTGCCGCCGAGCCGGAAAGCTCAAATCCGGTAAAGGATACCGCCTTATCGGTACCGACATTCTTGTTGTCGTAGGCTGCCTTTCCGATTACGATTGCGAGGTTATCTCCGTCATAGTTTACCGACAGTGTTCCTGCATTTGTAATGGTCGCATTCGTCGTACCGTCATAGGTCTTATCAGCAACCTTGACATCAGAGATCGTAACCTCTTTCGGCTGAATCTCAAATTCCATCGTTGAGGAAGCCGCCTTGAAGGTATCTGTCTCGGCTGTGGTGATACGGATCGTATACTTTCCGACATTCTTCGGTGCTTCGGTCGTATATGCCGTATCTTCCTCATCCGCTCTCTTGTATTCAAATGTCAGAGCTCCGTCGGAATCGGTATTGAGGGTCGGCTTGCCTATCGGCTTTCCGTCATAAATCTTTCCGTCGCTCGGCGTATGGTCGAGCGTCGGAGCCTTCTTTTCGACGGTCAGCTTCATAACAACATCTGCAGGAGCATCATTGCCGGAGTTGTCCGCATAATTTTCACCCATCGGCTTGATTGTCAGGCGGATAGTATATTCGCCTGCTGCCAACGTGCGAAGATAGCTGTTTTTCAGCATAAGCATGCCGTTGGCAAGTAAAGCATAGTCTGAGCCAGCACCGATTTCCTCTGTACCGTTATAAACCTTAGCAACGAAGTTACCGTTCAGATTCAGCTTGTAAACCACATCGAAATCGGTATTCTTTGTAAAGGTCTGTGCGCCGGTGATCGCCTCGGCATCGGTGTAAACCACCACGCCGTCGGTGTTGACGACGGCAATATTGCCGCTCTGATCCGTCACACGAACATAGACGAACGCCTTTTGGTTCGGCTCAATGCTGAAATATGCCTTACGGTCGTCATTAAGCGTCAGCTCTGTCCAGTTGCCGGTAATCGCATCCTTATCCGCAAATGCGGTTTCGGACAGGAGGTATTCAACCTTTCTAATTCCGCTGCCGAAATCGTGAGCCTTCACTTCCACCGTCTGCGTCTGCTTGAAGAACAGCCCGAAGGTGATTCGGTTCAGGAATTCCTTGAAGCTGTTTCCGCGAATGCTGACCTCTACCTCGGGTGCGGTAATATCCGCAACGCCCTCAACGGTAATAACGAGGTTTTCGCTTACATTTCGAATCGCAAAGGAAGCGCTGTTTGCATCAGAGTCCCACTCGTCAAGTTTATTACCGTTCACAAGTACCTTAAAGTCCTCGGTCTTGGAATAGCCGTTGTTAAACTGCACGATAAAGCTAAAGCTGTTGCCATGTCTGACAGTGAGCCCGTCTGAATGGAATATTGTATAGCCTGCGCCTGTAGGAAGCGTGACATTGTAAATCTTAAAGAGTCCGAACCGGAAGCTGACCGTGTTGCCCGCAACGTCGGTCGCTGTGATCAAATGGATCTCGTTGTCCGGCTCCATGGTATATTTCCCGTTTACAAGCGTGATCTCCTCATCGTCCATCCACACGGTGAAGTCGTTTTCATCGGTAACGGTGAACTCCAGCGAGCCGTAGTGATTATTCTCCGGATCAATACCGAAAATGACCGGCGCTTCGGTATCGACAGCCTCCACATAGCCGCAGCCGCAGAGCTTTTCGTGAGTGGAGGTTTTCCATATGCAGGTATGGGTGTGGTCTACGACCTGTACAGGTCCTGCGATACCGACTCTGCCGTCAATAACCTCATCGACATTCATATCCTTAAGAGCCTTACCCTCTGCAAGACAGTCGATAAGATGCTGTCCGTTAACGGTGATATTTGTGAATTTACCACCACTGAGGGTGAAATCAACATTATTTTCAGCCCCGACCTCGGCATATGAGCCGCCGGAAACGATAAGCTTACTGCCCGCCTCGGCGGTGAGCTTTTTGTCAAATGTGCCGCTGATAATTTCAAGCGTTCCGCCCGACTTCACATTGACAATATTGCCGTAAGCGCCGCCTGCGGATTTAAGGCTTCCGCCGTTGTTGACGGTAACCGTTCCGCTGACGATACACTCATCCGCCTCAGCGTTGCCGCTGACCGAAAGCTCACCATTTATCTCACAGGAATTAAGTTTCATGCTGCTGCCGCCCTTTGGCGATACAGCACCCATAAAAATACAGTCTCTGAAATCTCCGCTGCCAACGCAGTTGATCGCACCTGTAAAGTAGGTGTTTGATGCAGTCAGCTGTGCAGTCTTGGCTACAGTGACCCCTCCGCTGATAGTGCCGCCGGAAACGTTCAACTTCGCGGACTTTTTCACCTTAAGTCCACCGACGATATTGCCGTTGAGATCGATGCTGAAATCACCGGTGTCAACATCAACCGTGCCCTTCACATTGGCAAGCAGCCTCAGTGTGCAGTCCTTATTTTCGTCGGTCTGCGCCGCAGCCAGTGCCTCTGCAAAAGTCACATATCCGGTCGTTTTGCCGTCCTTAACAATAGCCGCCGCAAGGTCGCAGCCGCACTGGGAGCACTTGTTATACTCGTCATAGCCCGGGTGCTCGCACACTGCCATAGTGATTGTAAAAGTATTTGAATAGAGCACATAGCCGTTGTATTCCAGCTTAATACGGTACTGTCCCGAATCCGCCGTAGTGAACTCCCACAGGTTAATGGCATCCACGAAAATCCTCGTAGGCTTGACCGTGTTTGTATACACGACCGTTCCGTCTGTCTTTTCACCCGTAACGGTGATGTCGCCCTTGGGCGGATAACCGCCGCTGTATTCAACCGCAAAAGCAGCCCACTTTTCGTAATTCGGCGTAGTGAGATAGTAGACCTTGTTGCGAGGCTGGCTATGGAAGATCAGCGGAGCGGACACGACGGTGACGCCTTTGATCCAATAGGTTGTGCCCCTTCCCGAGATGTATTGACTCTCTACATCCTTCTCGCTCGCATACTCGCCGCTACTCAGCATAAACGCGCAACCGTCGGCAAGATAGGTCATCGGAGAGACCGAGTCACTGCTTTCCTTGCTTGCGACACAGTTAAACTTACCGCCCTTGATCGTCAGGCTGTCGGGACCATCAGCCGAAACCTTTGAAAGGTCGGTATAGTCGCCGCGCTCAATCGTCAGGTGACTGCCGGAACGAACTTCAAAAATCTCGCCCCATCTGCTGCTCTTGATTTTTCCATCGCCGACCGTATCGGTAACGGTCAGGTTACAGCCGCCGGTCACCGAGAGTCCCTGTAGTGATTCCGCTCCGTCTCCTATGGTCAGCGCTTTCCCTGCAAGATCGAGCGTGTAGGTACCGGTTTTAAGGTAAATATAGTAGTTAGAAATCAGTGAGCCGACATTCTCCCTACACAGCGTAATATCCTGCAGGAGCTTTACCGTGCTGCCGTCGTTCTGCTCGGCATAGCGGATAGCGCTTTCAAATGTTTCAAACAATTTTGTTGTTCCGTTTGCTTCAACAGAGAGGAAAAACTCCATTCCGCAGTCGGGGCAGATGCCGTCACTACCGATATCTGCATGATCGCAGGCAACGATGGTGGCATCTTTCAGCTCCGTTACCTTTGCCTGCTCAAGAGTCAGACCTTCAAAGCGGTAGCCCCTGGCGAGCAGATCGGCACAGGTAAGTCCTTCGATATCGACGATCTTTACCTCGCCGTAATGTCCGCCGTAAAGCGCAGTTTCTCTTGTGTATGACCAATTCACATCAAGTTTGGAAATGATAAGCGATTCAAAGGAACCGGCGTTGACCGTCAGTGTGCCGCGCTTATGCTCCAGCTTTTGGAAGGAGCATTCGCCGTCGATCGTCAGCTGACCTCCGTCCACCACGACATCCGCATTCATACCACCATTGCCTACGAACGTGATATCGCCCGCGACATAGAATAGGGCAGCCACGGGATTCGGGTCAACACTCGGAGGATTAGAAATTGTGTAGCCGTTCAAATCAAATGTCCATTTTTTGCTTGTACTGCCATACGTCCCGACTCCGGCCTTTTTTTCAACATTTCCGTAAAGCTTCAGGTAGAATCGGTCGAATTTATTCTCATCCACTTTACGCATTGTCTCATCCAAGCCGCCGCCTGATACAAACTCTTCCTCGTTATTATCATTGCTGCATTTGATCAATACGGCAGCCTGATATCCGCAGTATGCGCATACGCCGGTCTCCTCGTCAAAGGAGTGCTCCTTGTGCACATAGACCTCAACCGTCGAAATATTGCCGGCCTTGTCGTGCACCTCAAATGTGATCCACCGTTCGGTGCGATCGGTATCCGAAGCAGCCACAAGAAAAGGACTGCTCCATATCTTATCCTTTTCTCCGTCTATCGTTCTATATGCTGTGTCAAGATTATCGTCGATAAAATTGATTTGTGTGTCGCCGCAGACTTCCGCCCGCTGACCGTTTGAATATCTTTTACTTTGACCGTCAGCGTCTACTTCGATTACAGGCGGCGTTGTATCTATTACAAAGCCGTCGGTAGAAATATATTCTTCATTTCCTGCAAAATCATTAAGTCTTGCATAAACTACATAACGGCTGTCATCGGAAATGTCAATTTCACCTTTGTATTCCGTAAAGGCTGAGTTCTTAACTGTCTCCAAACTCAGCTCGGTATTGCTGATAAGGTATTCAATCTTTACCGCATGCTTTGTTTCATCATATCCTGCCTGACTGTAGCTGTCGTCACTGGCAGTGATTTCCACTGTAACCTTTTCCTTATAAAACAAACCGAAGGTTATCGCATGGATAAAGCTTTCCCACCATGTGCGCTCTTTAATTTCAATTCTACCTGTAGGCTTATTAGTGTCCTTTGCATAATTGCCGTACTCAGCGTGGCAGACAGAGCAGATCGCCTTTTCGAAATAGCTTGCCTCGCGGTCGTTTTTGCCGCTGTCATGAGGGCAGGCGTAATCGCACTCTGCGCACTTGCCGTCAACAAAGGTGTCGTGAGTATGGGGCTTGACCGTGCAGGCTTCGCCATAGCTGAAGCCCACGGTGAGCACCCCGTCGGTTCCCCTTCCCGACCAGAGGTCTTCATCCGTGACGTCAATATACCGGCCGCCTTCTTCAAACAGCATGCTGCCGTCGGCGAAAATAGCCTTCACCGCCGCATAATCACGTACCTGATCATCAGGAGCATTCGGGTCGCCCTCGTAGATGTAGGAGTAGGAAATTCCGTCATTCAGCGCGGCCTCCGTGATCTTCAGGACAGGCTGTGCCGCCGAGGTCTTACGCTCCACGGAGAGCTCGCCGTTGAAGGTACCGCTGAGCACCGTAAGGCTGCCGTCCAGCAGGAGGGCCGCATGGGTATGGCCCCCCTGGTCACCCCGTCCGCTGGTCAGCTTCACCTTCTCCAGTGTCACCGCACCGCCGTCAATTTTCAGGGCGTTGGCGGTGTCAAGCTCGACTTTCCCAGAGTTATCGCTGAACGTATTGGTCAGTGCGCCGTTCTTGACGGTGATATCCGCTGTGCCCTTCACGGTGAGCAGCTGGTTGGTGATCGTGCCGCTGATGGTCTTGCCGCCGAGATCCAGGGTAAACTTGCCGGACCCGGCAATGATACCGTCTTCCGCCTCGCCCAGGGTCACATCGCACAGCAGTCTCAGGGTGGAGCCGCTGTCGGTCATGGCCGCCGCCCACGCGTCAGCGAAGGACTCGTAATTTTTCGCCGTGCCGTCCGCCCGGGTCAGTACGGCGGTGTAGATCTGCCGATGGCAGACATCCTGGCACTTGCCGTCTTCGCCAATGGTGGTGTGGTGGCAGGGCATGCCGCAATCCTGGCACTGAGTCTCGCCCTCAATGTTCACGATGAACCAGTGGCTGTGTTCGGCGATATAATATGTCTTGGTCAGGCTCGTCTTGCCGCCGGCGTACTCCGGCATCTCCCACTCCCTGTCGAAGTAGGCGTAACCGTCCGCCAGCAGAGCCTCCACGAAGCCGCCGTCCTTCCGCTCGATCTTGTCGAACTGGCCGCCGGACAGCCTGGTGTTTGTTGTTTTATTAATGGTCAGTGTGCCGATCTTGACACGCTGCCAATAGGCCGTGTCCTCGATGGCCAGCGTGCTGTCGATCTCACCGCTGCCAAGGGTAACGGTGCCGATCTTACCCTGGCCCTTCAGAGTCAGGGTCCCGTCCTGCACAGCAAAGTCGATCTGGCCCACGGATCTGCCGCGCAGCTCAATGGTGCAGGAGCTGCCCGGCGTCACGGTCCCCGTGATGTCCTGCAGCAGAGTAACGGTATTGCCGTTTCCGAAATCGCTGTTCTGCAAGGACTCCACATAGCGCACAGCGCCGTCCTTGTCGGTGATCTTGCCGGCGTACAGCTTGCCGCAGTAGTTGCAGTAGCCCTTGACTTCATTCACGGCGCTGTGTCCGCATTTCACCACCTCAAGGTCTGCAAAATATGTTTTCGCGTCGAAGCTCATGCCATAGGGCACCAGTGCGCCGGCCTTACCGGAGGCTGTACCCTTGTTGTCCTGGAAGGCATAGCCTGCCTCCAGCATGTCGGTGATGGCCACCGTGCCGGTGCCATTAAAGCTGATGGAGTCAAATTCGCCGCCGGAGAGCTTCACATTTTTCAGACTCTCGGTATCGGTGGCGGGCAGGACCAGTTTTTTGAAAAAGCCGCTCTGAATGGTCACGGCAGCATCGGTGCTGGTGACTCGGACAGCCTTAATACTGCCGCAGTCCTCCCCCACCGTTACGGCACCGTCCGCCGCCTCCACGGTGATCTCATTCATATCGCCGTTTTCTACGGTGAAGACGGCTTGAGCCCCGCTCACGACGATCTTGCCGGTACCGAACATAACGTTGCTGTTCAGATCCAGCCTGATGTTGTTCGATTGCACATACAGATTCATCTCACCCAGATCATACCTGGGTTTAAGCAGCGTAACGGTGACCTGATCGCTCCGATTGGGCTGGAGGGCATCCCACGCCTGGGTGAAGGAGGTATAGAACACCGGGCTCGCGCCCTCAGCGCTTATCTCCGCCTCCAGCTGGATGCCGCAGACCTCGCACCTTCCCATGGCGGTGTCCACCCGGTCATGCTTGCACAGGGCGCCGCAGGTGGTGCACTTGCCGTCTTTATAGGTGTGCTCGTGGTCGGCAACGACCTTGACGTTTTCCAGCGTCAGCACATCAGCGCTGACCAGACTGCCGTCCTTGCTGTAAAACGCGCAGCTGTCGCCCAGCAAAGAGCCCATCGTCAGCTTTTGATATTCGCTGAAGGGCGCCTGGGGATCGGTGGAAATATACTCGAACTCACCGCCGGTGAGGTCGATCTTACCGCTGGTGACAAAAAGTCTCAGTGCAGAAAAGCTGCCGCCGCTGATATTCAGCGTACCGCCGTTTACTCCCCAAGATGCGGTTTCCGAGCCGTGGCTGCCGCCGGTGATGTTCACCGTGCCGGTGCCCAGATCCAGCTTCTGCACCGAACCGCCGGAGATGTCGGCAGTGGCGTTATCGTCCCATCGCAGAGAAAGTACAAGACTTTCCACCGTGCCGCCTGTGATATGCACTGTGACGGCAAAGTCCTCCGCTCTCAGCTCCTCCACCGTGCCGCTGTTCAGTGTCAGCGCACCGCAGTACATAGTGAGCAGTCCGATGCTGCCGCTGCCGGTCACGGTCAGTGTGCCGGCCTTGTCCTTGACTATCTCGCCCTCTTCATCAAAGCTGACGGAGCCGACATCGACACAGTTAATGCTCTTCCCGTTCAGATCCAGGGTGACATTACCCGTGATAGACGGCATGTCCGCCGGATCCTCATAGGGTAGCACATCGATGTCCGACTGCAGCTTGATGGTGCTGCCGTCGTGCTGATTGGCGTATGCAACCGCATCCTTGTAGACATTAAAGGCGACCTCGCCGCCAGATGTAATGACGGTCGCCGCGCCTCCGTCCGCAGCAAATACCGACAGCGGCACCATGGAAAATACCATGATGACCGTCAGCAGCACGGAAAGTATCCGCTTTTCCAGTGTCATGTTTGTGTTCATCTCGTTACTCCTTTACACGCATCTTGCAATCGCCGCAGAGAGGATCTGCGGGGAAACAGGCTTTTTATGAAAATACGCACAGCCGAGCCTGTAGGACTGCGCGCCGAATCCGTTATCATTCGAAAACCACAGCACCGGGACGTTTTTGCAGACGCTTTTGGCGGCGATCACGCCCTCCATGCCGTCTGCGCCGTCCATCGCTATCACGATGCAGTCCGGCGGGCTTTCTCCGAGTCCTGTGATAAAGCTGTCATAATCCAGATAGCCTGTTATCTGCATTTTACGGTAACGTAGGTCCGGCAAGGCGGTGACAGAGCACATAAACTCATCTCTGTCCGTTTTTGTTCCGTATAGAATCAACCTCATATGGCACCTCCTTCACAGGCATACTTATACATAGATATCATAACTGATATTAAGGCTTTCCGCAATCGGTTTGGCGCAAGCGGTCAAAAAAGGACTCAAGCGGTAATCATTTGGGGATTAACGCTTTGTTTTTTCACAATTGTGTGGTATAATAAATGCAGTTGAGTAGTACCCGACCGTATAGCATAAAGAGGAGTTTTGGTTTTGAGAATCGCAATCGTTGACGACGACATACGGATGTATGAATGTCTGCAAACTTATTTCGGTGAACTGCTCGGTTCATCTGCCGAGCTTACATATTTCAAAAGCGGAGAGGATTTTCTGCGGACTTGGCAGCCCGATGCTTTTGAGTTGATCGTACTGGATATTTTCATGGACAAGCTCACCGGCATGGATGTGGCAAGGGAAATACGCAAAACGGACAGCGATGTCCGTATCGCATTCGGCACCACAAGCAATGAGTTTGCCAGCGAGAGCTACGAGGTAAATGCCTGCTACTATCTGCACAAGCCGTTTGACCGGGAGCGTGTCAAAGCAATGCTTGACCGCATCGATCTTGCCCAGGTCGAAAAGGAACGAACAATACAACTGCCTGACGGCAAAAGCGTCGTACTGCGCGATATCATTTATGCAGACTACGCCGCACATTATACGACGCTGCACTGCAAATACGGCAAGGATATTATCCTGCGGGCAAACCTTTCGGAAATCGAAGCGTTGCTTTGTGGCTATCCGTATTTCTTTATCCCGTCGAAAGGGCTGATCATCAACTTTCACGAGGTCGACGCACAGAACGCAGACACCTTTACCATGAGCAACGGCAGCCTTATTCCCATCAGCCGCCGCAAGGCAAAAGAGGTGACGGATGCCTATTCATCTTTCCTGTTTGAGCAGCTGCGTAAAGGAGGCAAACGGTGATGCCGCCTGTTTATCGGTTCATTGAGATCATTGTATATTCGCTGCTGAACTTTCTGCCGTTTCTTGCCTTGGCGCTCTATCCGTTCCGGCACAGTCTGCGATTTTCAAGAGGCGTTACCGGAATTCTGATCGGACTGCTGTCTGTCATTCAGGTGCTGCTCGGCGCATGGGTCAGCTTTGTTCCCGGAAATCATGCCGCAATCGCCAGTGCGCTCAGCACAGCGCTGTATGCCGCTTTCTATTTTCTCGCCGTGAAGAAGCATTTCGGCAAAACGCTTTTCACGCTGCTGATGATCTCCAATCTTGCCAACTTCGCCGTAATCTCCGCCAAATGCATTGAGGGACTTTTGTTTCCGGCATTGGCTATGCAGAGCTACCGCTGGTCGTTCTCGATGATGCTCTTTGCCGTTGAAATCCTTCTCTCTGTGCCGATCTTTCTTTATATGAAGTCCGTATTCACTCCGGCAGTAGAAAAAGAACCGTCCGGTTTTGAGTGGCGGTATTTGTGGCTGATCCCCGCAACATTTTATATTGTATGGTATTTTGCAATATACAGCGTTGTCTCCCGTTCGGCGCTGGAAATTGCGCTGCGTCCGAAGAACACTCTGTTTTTATTTATCATCAATGTGGGAGCGATCCTGATCTACTATGTCGTGACCCGCCTTATTTTGGAACAGAACCAAACGCTGGAGCTGAAAGAGAAAAATCATCAGCTCTCTATGCAGGCGGTGCAGTATGAGAATCTACAGGAAAAAATCACCGAGGCCCGCCGTGCCAAACACGATGTGCGGCATCATATCTCGATCATACGCGAATATGTGAGCAAGGGAGAGCTTGACGCACTGCTTAGATATCTCGACGGCTATAACGACAGTCTGCCGGATGATTTGCTCATTCGTTTCTGCGAGAATCCCGCCGCCAATGCCGTATTGCTTTATTTCGCGCAGCAGGCTAAGGATAATGATATTGACTACATCGTCAACGCAGAGATCCCCGGGAACATTTTCGTTTCGGATACCGATATTTCCGTTCTGTTCGGCAACCTGATCGAGAACGCCATAGACGCCTGCAAAGAGGAACACGGCGATGACCGAAAGATTGATATTCGGGCAAGGCTCAAAGGCAGCACGCTTTGCGTCACGGTCGATAACACCTTTACCGGAACGCTCCGGCGCACAACAGATAATGAATTTCTCTCGACCAAACACAAGGGACGCGGACTCGGCACACAGTCGGTAAAAAGCATTGCCGAGCAGTACGGCGGTGTCTGCCGCTTTGAAGTAAAGGACGGTATGTTCTGCGCCTCGGTAATGTGCAATAAAAGATAGATATTCAAAAAGGCACAGCCATCGAAATGATAGCTGTGCCTTTTGCTTTATAATTCTGTTTACTTATTGACGGCATCCTTGAGAGCCTTGCCTGCTTTAAATGCCGGAGCCTTAGCTGCCGGAACGGTGATCGCCTCGCCGGTACGGGGATTCTTTGCGGTTCTCTCTCCACGCTCACGGGTTTCAAAAGTGCCGAAACCGACAAACTGTACCTTGTCGCCTGCAACAAGCACTTTTTCGATCTGTGCGAGGGTTGCATTAATGATGTTTTCTGCGTCTTTCTTGCTTGCGCCGGCAGCCTCTGCAACTGCAGCAACAAATTCTGTTTTGTTCATATCTGAACCTCCAAAGTGTATTTTCAGCGTATATTGCTATATTTAATATACCATATTTCGAGCTGTTTTGCAAGAACGGATGTTGCATTGAGGTAGTGTGCTTAATTTAATCATCACTTTTTCAATCCCGCTTCGTCTCCCACATCGTTGCTCTTTGTGATTTTATAAGTTTCTGTCATCGCAAAAATATCATAGATAAAACATACCCGCCGTATTGAAAATCATATGCAAAAGTACCCGCTAGGGACATTAAATTTCAAAAACAAAACCGTAGAAGCCCTTATATATCAAGGCTTCTACGGTTTTGGTACTGTCTTTACACACAAGTAGTATCTGCTCTGCAGATAGTAGAATCCAGTCTCGGTATCGTAGACATAACCGCGGTAGCGGAACGGGTTTACAATGGCAAAATGCGAGCTATCCGTTATCGGATTATCATTGCCATCGAGGACTGCAAGCAGCTTGCCCCATGCGTCATACGCATAATAGGCTACAACATTATAGTTGGAATCCACTATCTGCTTGACATCACCCTGTGCGTTGGTTCTGTAGAAGTAGCGCACGGGGGTAGTCGAGCCGCCGATATAGCAGATAGCCTCCCAAATGTTGCCCATCTCGTCATAGATGAAGTGATAGACATCCTTGACGGACGAGCCGCTCTTCGTGCGCTCCATTCCTATGACCTTGCTGCCGTCGAGAATATAGCGGTCGGTATATCTGCCGCTTACATTTTTCTTGATGCGTATTCCGTCCTTATTATAATCATAATAGACGGTTCTACTGTTTACCCGAGAGCTGAGCAGCTGCCTGCCCATCTCCCATCTCAGGGTATAGCTTCTGCCGTTATAGTACGACAGAGGGTTGCCTATCTTGTCATAGGTGATGGTGTGTCCGTTATAGGCGGTCAGCAGGTCGCGCCACGAGGAGTTTTAATAGCTGTAGGTGTTCTTTACAGTCACTCCTGCGGAATTCGGGCGCTCGGTCTCGGTAATATTGCCGAAGCTGTCATACGAATAGCTCGACATATACGGAGTGATACCGATATTCGAATTCGTGCAGTTCTCGGCTATCAGCCGTAGGTCTGCTCGGTCTGCGAGACGATAACGCCGTCATTGCACTCATAGCTGCGGATGAGTCTGCCGAGTCGGTCGTACTTGCAGAATTATACGAACAATTGAATTATACATTATCTACACGATTTTGTCAAATTTATTATGCATCATACAAAATATTAAAAAATATTATTTGCATTCATAAGAAAAGGAGCGAACTGAAGCCCGCTCCAACATGTCACTATAATACTCATGTCAACGAAAAATTGGCATATATGTGAATTATTTAGATTAACAAAGTGATATTAACATTTGTCGATATTCAATGCACACTCAGAAACTTTTTGCCACCTTAAAAAATCATTCTGAATTTCTTCATATGACTTGCCGGTAATCTTGCATCTGTTTATTGGTTGTTTAAGATTAAACACCTCAATCATTTTTTTGAATTGCTTCTTTTTGTTTTTATCCTTTGCGTAATTCTCACATAGAGACAGCAGCTGATCCCCATAAAAATCAAGAATAATTGCAGCTGATCCAAACATGTCATCATTGTAATCACAACTCAAAACTAGTGAAAATAAGGTGTTAAAATCCGGAAGTGGGAGCCTACAATACCCATTTTCAGAGCCCCACCCCAAATCATATAATTTTTTTTTCATCCATAGCGAATTATCATTAGGATTAATAGCATATTTTTCTCCGTAAGGTTTAAAACCAAAATCAGAAGCAGACGATTTATTAAATTTCAAACTCATTACAAAATACTTTCCCATTTACTCTCCTATGGCATTATTTTAATTGCTCCATCTTGAAAAGCGACGCCAAAAATTATATCACAATTTTTCAACATCGGATATTCAATGGTAGCCCATATACTTTTTATATTAACACCAACGACATTTTGAATCGAATATACCAAGCAATTTGAGTTACTTGCAACATTCGCAAAATTCAAGGAAGCCGCTTGCCACGCAGAATATTTTGCCTCAATCTGCTCCAAATAGATTCCTACATTCGTCATTTCTAAGGTTACTCCCTCAATTTCATAGGCAACTTCCTTTGCAGCATTTTTTGCGATATCACCTCCAGACCAAAAAACTTGAGATGTATTATTTAATGCTTTTGAAGCATTAACTAACAACATCTTAGCTCCAGCAACTACACCTGCACTTTCAACCATAGCAACTGTAGCTTTAGCGCCAATCGCTACGGAGGCAACCGAAGCCGCTGCACTTCCGGCAAGTAGTGCACCAGCTACCGCCCCCGCGCCAAGTCCGACTAATCCTCCGATTGCGGCACCCTTTAATGCGCCTTTCCACACGCTTTTTCCCGCTTTGGCTGCTCTTATGCCACCAACAACCGCGCCTACAGCAGCGCCAATAGCAGCAGTTATTGCCAAAAACGGGAATTTGCCATCAGAATCTATCATATTAATCGGATCATTGTTACAGTATGCAAAAAGGTTATATCCAGATATACTCTCCTGCTGATTTAGCTGTCCGTCCGCGTTAATAAACCTACCTATCTCCGGGTCATAGTATCTGCTCTGCAGATAGTAGAATCCGGTCTCGGTATCATAGATATACCCGCGGTAGCGGAAGGGGTTAACATTTGCAAAGTGGGAGTCGCCGGATACCGGTTTGTCATTGCCGTCATAGACCGCGATCTGGCCGCCCCATGCGTCGTAGTCATAGTAGGCGATAACATTATTATCCTTATCCACTATCTGCTTGACGTCGCCCTGTGCATTAGTCCTATAGAAGTATCGGACCGGCTCCGTTGCGCCGCCTACATAGCAAATTGCCTCCCATATAGTCCCCATCTCATCGTAGATGAAATAGTAGGTATCCTTAACGGTCGAGCCTTTTCTTGTCCGCTCAAGCCCGACGAGCTTATCCCCGTCGAGAATATAGCGGTCGGTATACTTGTCACTGACGGTCTTTTTAGTCCGTATTCCGTCCTTATTATAGGAATAGTCGACATATATCCCGCCCGCCGACGACCGGCTGAGTCTTCTCCCCGCATCCCAGCGAAGGGTATAGGTCCAACCGTTATAGTACGAGAGCGGATTGCCTATCTCATCGTATGTGATAGTATGGCCGTCATACGAGGTGAGCAGATCTCCCCATCCGGCAGTATCCGTATAGCCGTAGCTTACCTTTGTGACCTTGCCGTCCCGCGCGGTGCGGGTAACGTTCGTTATATTTCCGAACTCGTCATAGAAATACTCTGCCGAGCTGAGGCTATGCTGCATCTCAAGCGGGCTATGCACCTCTTTTGTCAGCTGGTTATACTTATCGTAGGTATAGTCGACATAGGTATACGGAACCTCATCATATCTGTAGTCCGTATGCTTTATGTTGCCGATATTGTCGTAGGTATAGTTGGCAAAGGTCTGCACTTCGCCGAAGGTGTAGCGCATTGAGGTCATATTCGACGTTATGCGATTTGCATCGTCGCTTGCCTTCTGATAGGTATACGACACTCTGCCCGAGCACTCTCCGGCATAGAGCCTGAAACGGACTCGCCCGAGGTTTGCATAAGCGATAACGCCGGCGAATTCGTCCTTGCCGTTGAAGGTGTGCACGAACGTTTCGAGCCGACCGTTATTTTCGCCGTAGGTATATTTATGCCCGTAGGAGAAGCCGTCCCCCTCATAGGTATAGCCTTGGTCATGTCCCTTTGAGTCGTAGCTCTGCACGCTCTGCGAGACGATGACCCCGTTCTCGGTCTCGTAGCGGGATACCGGCCGCCCGAGTCGGTCATACTCAAAGTGGTATGTCCGTACCTCCGAGCCGAGGCGCGAATATTTCTCCTCAACCACGTTTCCGAGGTAGTCGTATACATATGCGAAATACTCGCCGGTATACGGCATGGTCTTTCCTATCATGCGGTCAAGGCGGTCATATGTATACTGATACGAGGCCACACCCTCCGTATCGTTTCCGTAGGTCATGCTCGAGAGGTTATGACTGACCGTATCATACGAATAGGCCGCAAGCACTCTATCCCCCACTGAAACGGACAGGCGCTGACCGTATCTGTTATAGGTAAAGCTGTAATCCTGGTTGCAATTTCCGACGGTGCTGTCATATCCGCGCCTGATAAGCGAGAGATTTCCGCTTGCATATGTGTATGCAAGCTTGACAAGGTCCTGCTTTACGGTCGATACACGGTCGACGGAGTCGTAGCTGTAATCGGTATACAGCTGTCCCGAGGAGCTTCCGCCCGCATCCGAGGATGCCCTTGACGTTGATTTCAGCAGATCGGTGCCCGGTATATATGTGTTGCCTGTCACCGCGCCGGTGTCGTCTGTTACCGTTCCTACCTTTGTGCCGCTGTCAACATAGGTCGCGGAGGTGGTCGAATAGTTTACCCCGTCCTCAAGGCGGGTAGAGGTCGCATTGCCATTTGCGTCGTACGAGAGCGACATGGTAAGCCCCGCTCCCGTCACCTTCGTAACATTATGCCTGCTGTCGTACTCGTACTCAAACATTCCGTTTGCGCCGCCGGTGCTCGAAATAAGATCGGCACCGCTGTACACATTGGCTATCTCGTCGGTATTCGTGCGGTTGACCGCAACGACATTTCCCTTATCATCGTAGGTATAGCACTGTGCGCCGTCGAGGGTAAGGGCAAAATTATCAAAGTATGCGGCATTTACATTATTGTCGTAACGAACATACACCCGCACGCTCTTTATCTTGAGCGAGGGTCTGCGGGGGACTATCGGAACGGCTGCATGCTGCCACGAATCGAAGAGAAGATTATTAAACGACTGATTAAATTTGTCGGTCGTTCCGTCGCTGTATGTAAGGATAGCGCCAAGCTCAAATACCGCGTCCTCATCGTCATTCAGCGGCGCGGAGCATGCCTTGGCAAATGCCGAGAGCATGAGAGTCTCTGTGCCGGAAATATTGAGATTTACCGTCTGATATGCACCTGCGGTCTTGTGAGGCGCGGACGGTACATACAGAGCATTGGAGGATGCGCCGGAAATGCCGTCCGATACCGACTTTACGGTTATCTCGGAGACCTTTGTTCCCGATTTTGTCCATGACGCAGTACCGTTTGAAAAATCGCTGTTGTCGAGCAGATTGCAGGCACTTACGGTATCGCCCTTTTGCAGCATTACATCATCAAAGTACGAAATGCCGCGCATACCTCTCAATGTAAGATAAACATATGTATATGTTCTCTCCGTAAGGGTATAGGTGCAGTGCAGGAGTACCCAGCCGTCGTCCGACAATTCGCTTGTCACCTTGCTGATATACACGCTCTCGGCAAACGGATTCGCATAAACATCTCCGAGCAGTATTCTTGCGCCGACCTTGCCGCTCGCGCTCTCCATAGACTCCGTCTTGACACGGGCGGAGAGAGTATATGTTCCTGCATCAAGCCATAGCGCCTGATACTTGGTTGCGATATTCGTCTTATCGCTATTGCACACGAGCTTCATCGACCGGGTGCCGGTATGCGCCGTAGAGGTAGTGAGCGCGGCAGAGCAGCCGGAATGCTGAGTCGAGGTATTTTGCCACTTTGTCGACTGACGCTCAAAGCCGCCGTCGGTCAGGAGATTTTGCCCTACCGCACCGGCAGAGCCCTCATGCGTCAATCTATTATTTTTTGCCGATGTGCCCTCGTTTGCCGTATAGCCGGCGCCGGAGGAGCTGAGGAGAAGTCCGTCTGTGTCAACGGAGCGGACGGATACAGTCCTGCCGACGGTATCAAAGGATACGGTCGTGATAATATCGTCGGACGTATCGTAAAACTTATGCCCCTTGTCCGTATATGTTACGCTGCTCGCGCTGCGCGATAACGAGACCTCGGATATGCGCGTACGTGTGGAGGCATCATCGAAAATATCACTCGAGTAGAATGAGGAATAGGAGGTGAGATAATCATCTCCCGAGAGATAATAGCTGAAGCCGAGCCCGAGCGCACTCTCGGTATCGTATGCAGCCGTCATTCGGTACGGGAAAGGACTGTAACGGTATATAGCGCCCTTTCCGTCCGGGTCGGTTATATGTGAGAGCTGCATATCGCTCGTCGACTGCGTAAGCGTAACACGGCTGCCGGAGCGGTCTACGACCGCTGTAAGCACGGAATCCGTATACTCAAAGTCCGCAACAGTTATGAGAGAGCCGCTGTTCGAGCGATAGATAACGCGCGACAGGCAGTTTCCACTGCTCGCGGGATATGATGCGGTATTATAGCTCTTTGTGCCGTAGAGCAGTATCGTTCGGTTGCCGTTTGCATCCTCGGTATACCAGAGATAGCCGTACCGGAAAACCTTTTTGTTATCCTTTTCGTCGGTGAGAGTTATCGTTTCCGCACTGCGCGAAGCGGTGAGGCCGAGACCGTCCTCATCCTTCCACTTTCCGCTCTCTTTTTCGTCCGGGCTGAACCAATGCTCTGTACCGTCTCCGTCGGAATATATAAGATATTCCTTATCTGAACCGTTAAAGCTGACGTTTTTCGAGACTATGCTCTGCTGAATATTAAGCCGCCATCCGGCTGCCGAGCGCATCCTTGAATAGTCTACGGTATGGAAAACATCGGATTTTGCATCGAGTACCCAGTCGCTGTAACGAGAATTATATACATACGAGATATCGACTCCGACCTCGGAGGCGAGCTTGCGCTCAAGCACGAGATTTCCGCTGTAATCGCCGATATAGGCTTCTCCTGCTCTGCCCGCAGACGCGGAACGGGTGGTATAGTAGCTCTCCGTACCCATAATATTGCGGTACTGCAGAGCAAGTATAGGCCTTGATGCTGTATGCTTTCCACTGCCGGCAGCAATACCGAAATACGATGTGTCGGACATCTGCTCGCCGCTCGAGAGCAGCGGATATATGAAGAAGCCGGTCCCGGACGAGCCGAGGCTGTCAAGCGCGCCGGAAACATCAAGTGCGAAATAGCTGCCGAGCTTTGACTTGTCAAAGGTAAAATAATCGAGTATAGGATTCGGATTGCTCTTTTCGGCGGTTATCTGCTCGCGCCAGTTCGGCAGCGCACGCTGAATAAAGAGGTTAAACTCGTTAACAGTAGACTTAGAAGAATTTGACGATACGCCGATATATATGTATGCTGCAACCTTGCGGTTGTTATACGGAACATCGGGGATCTCATTGAATTTGATATAATTATAAAAGGTGCCGTATTCATTAAAATGACCGAGCAGCCAATAATCCTTGTCGGTATTATCCACCGCAGTATCATTATCGTAAAAGAAGTCGGTGGTAACGGTATTATCCGAGCCGGACGAGGACGTTGAAACGGTAGGATCGACCGTGACCGGGAAAGCCCTCTCCTCCGCGTTTATCCACTCGCTGTCTGCGGTTACGGTAAGGGTATAGCCGCCGTCACGGCGCTCAAAGGAATAATGCACAGAGCTGCTACGCGCGCCGTCTGCATCGGTCATGTACGGTGCGGGAAGCATAAACACATCCTGCTCACCGTCGCGCAGCACAAGGCCCTCTCCGTCACGCTCAAGGGTAAGCTCGGTATCAAGCTCGAATGTATAGATATAGCTCTGCGCGCGCCCGGAGATGATAATATCCTCCTTGACCGTCTCGCCGCCGAGGGTATACTCAAGCGCCGCACCGTCAAAAACGCCGCGATAGCCTATTTTATCTTCGCTGCGAACAGCGCCGATGATCTCAGCGCGCTGACGCATATTCTTCTCGTTCTGCTCCTCGCGAACCTCGGATATCTCCTCCTCGGTCGCGTAGGGATTGTCGTCGATAAATTCACCGACCGTCAGCGCAGTGCTGCGCGCCTCGCTCAGCGCCTCGGACAGCTCGTCCTCCTGCGCCTTGCCGGTATCATCCGAGCCGCACTCGGCATCAAAGCCGCCGAGCACTATCTCGCGCCCGGTGGCACGACGCGACTGTGCCGGGGCAGCCGAAGCTACATCGGTATCGGCAGCTGCGGTATCGACATTCTGTACTGCATCGGTGCTTTCTGCGGCATCCGCAGCCGCGCCAATTGCGGCGGTATCTGTACCATTATCAGCAGCCGCAAGATCATCGGCTGCATCATCAGCCGAGCTCGCAGCATCATCCGAAGCCGCCTCGGACGGCTCTGTCACAGACGGCTGCTCCGCAGCAGGAGCAGAGGGGCGCTCGGCAGGCAGTCCGGCAGGTGAAGAAGCCCCGAGAGTAAGACGGTGCCCGTCTCTCTCGAGTGTATACAGCTCGTCCGAATACTCGTCCGCGCTGAAGCTGACCTTATTCCCGCCCCGAGCATTCTCATATCTGCCGTCGCGCGAAACAAGGGTATTATCAATATCAAGCCAATCGCCGTTCGATTCGTAGTGGACAGGCTCGCCGTAATCGACCATAAGATAGCTGCCGTCACTGAGTCTGAAATGCTTGATGCTCTCGGCGCGCTGCTCATTGTCCTCGCCGATTATAAATGGGACGTTTTCATCCTCGACGGCGCTGTCCTCCGCCGGAATGGGATCGACCGCCTCGCTCTCGAGAGCGTCTCCCGCAGCTGCGAGAGTAAGCGGAATTGAACATATCACGGTGCTGAGGGAAAGAATAAATGCCGATAGCTTAAAGAGTTTGTTTTTCATAATTTTTCTTTCTGTTTTGTAAACATCGCAGTTGTTTGATTCGTACGGTCATGCCGGTCCTTCTGAAAATATTATAAAGATATAATTATACTTTGTCAATAAAAATTATCTATATATGAAGAAAATATTAAAAACTGCCGATAGCGGATGCATCGGCAGTTAATTATGAAGATCGGAAGCAATATGGGTCTTAGCTTTTTATCTATATCAGAAAAAGGTTATTTGGTTAGTCTCGCTGAGTCCGTCCAAAGCTCCGTTTTCCCTCAGCACTTCAATCACCGCCTTTGAGATACCGGCGCGTATGCGCAGCTCCTCAATAGACAGTACATCGCCCTCGTCGCGTACCCTCGCAATACTCTGTGCGGCGGCATCTCCGAGTCCGGCGAGAGAGGAGAACGGAAGTCTTATCTTGCCGTCCTCGGGCAGGAAGAGAAAAGCATCCGAGTGCGCAAAGCTGACAGGCAGGAATACTATCCCGCGAGCGAGCGCCTCCTGAACGAGCGCAAGCGTCGACGAGAGCGCCGCATCCTTCTGCGTGATCTCACCCTTGCCCTTGTTCGCTATCTCCTCGATGGTCTGACGGACAAAAGCCTTTCCGCGCATTACTATCCCCGCATCAAAGCCGCCGGGTGCGGCGGAAAAGAACGCGGCATAGAACACGAGCGGCATATGTACCTTGTACCACGCGAGGCGTATCGCGGACATGGCGTACGCCGCCGCATGAGCCTTCGGGAACATGTACTTTATCTTTTTGCAGGAGGCAATATACCAGTCGGGCACGTTGTGCTCGCGCATATCCGCCTCGTATTCGGGCTTGAGTCCCTTGCCCTTTCGGACATCCTCCATGATTCGGAATGCCTCTGCATTTTCAAGCCCGTATTTCTGAATAAGCACGAGCATGATGCTGTCGCGCGTTCCGATAACCTCGGAAATGTCGCACACGCCGTCATGGATAAGCTCCTGCGCGTTGCCGAGCCACACGTCGGTACCGTGCGTCAGCCCCTCTATCTGAAGCAGGTCGGCAAAGTTTTTCGGTCTTGCCTCGATAAGCACCTGCTGCACGAACCGCGTACCGAACTCGGGCAGACCGAGCGTTCCTATCTTACAGCCTATCTCCTCGGCAGACGCGCCGAGCGGCTCTGTTGACTCGAACAGCTCGTATATCGCCTTATCGTTCATATTAACGTCAAGCACCGAGGTGCCCGAGAAGCGCTCGAGCATCTTGTACTTGGTCGGAATATCGTGCCCGAGCTCGTCGAGCTTGAGTATGGTATCGTGCAGATACGAGAATGCAAAATGGGTGGTGACGATATCCGAGCCGGGGTCGTCGGCGGGATGCTGAACGGGGGTAAAGTCGTAAACGTCGTACTCACGCGGAACAACAATGATTCCGCCCGGGTGCTGCCCCGTTGTGCGCTTTACGCATATGCAGTGCGCAATGAGGCGGTTTATCTCGGCATTGCAGGTCATCATACCCTTGTTTTCGAGATACTTTACAACAAAGCCGTATGCGGTCTTATCGGCGAGCGTACCGAGCGTTCCCGCACGAAAGACGTTTTCGGAGCCGAACAGCTCCTCCGTGTATTTATGCACTCTGCCCTGAACCTCGCCCGAGAAGTTAAGGTCGATATCGGGCGACTTATCGCCGTAGAAGCCGAGAAATGTCTCGAACGGTATATCATGTCCGTCGCTCTTGAGCTGAGCGCCGCACTTCGGACATATCTTGTCGGGCATATCAAAGCCCGAGCCGTAGCTGCCGTCGGTGATGAATTCGCTGTACTTGCACTCCGGGCAGTAGTAATGCGGAGGAAGCGGATTTACCTCCGAAATTCCCGCCATGCTCGCAACAAAGCTCGAACCGACCGAGCCGCGCGAGCCGACAAGATAACCCTGACTCTCGCTGTACCACACGAGCTTCTGCGCTATCATGTACAGCACCGCAAAGCCGTGCTTGATGATGGATGTAAGCTCCTTGTCGAGTCGGTTGTAAACAATCTCCGGCAGCGGATCGCCGTATAGGCTCTTTGCCCGCTCCCAACAGATGCGCTGCAGATCCTCCTCCGCGCCCTCCATGTTAGGAGTATATGTTCCCTTCGGAATCGGGCGGACGTACTCGACCATGTCGGCAATTTTATTTGTATTGGTAACAACGACCTCATACGCAAGCTCCGGCTCGAGATAGTCGAACTCCGCAAGCATCTCCTCGGTCGTGCGATAATACAGTCCCGTCCTTCTGCCGAAATCCGAGAATTTCATTCCCGCCAGCAGTATCTGACGGTATATCTCGTCCTCCTCATCCATAAAGTGCGCGTCGCACGTTGCAACGACGGGCTTTCCCGACTTTTTACCGAGCTCGATTATTCTGCGGTTTATCCGGCGCAAATCGTCCTCGCCCGACACCATACCCTTGTCGATGAGATAGCCGTTATTCGAGAGCGGCATTATCTCGAGGTAGTCGAAAAAGTCGCATATTTCAAGCAGCTCCGACTCGGGGCGCTGCGACAGAATGGCGCTGTACAGAATTCCGTCCGAGCAGGCAGAGCCGATGATAAGTCCGTCGCGGTTCTCCTCGAGCACCGATTTCGGAATGCGCGGGTGCTTGGAATAGTAATCGAGATACCCCTTTGAGATAAGTCTGTAGAGGTTCTTGAGCCCCGCCTGATTCCGCACAAGAATGGTCATATGATTCGAGCGCAGCTTGCGCGGGTCAACGTGGTCGCCCATCGCCCTCTCCATTGATGCGATATCGAGAACGCCCTCGCTGCGCAGCTTGTCCACCATCTTATAAAAGATGAGCGAGAGCATCTGCGCATCGTCCGATGCGCGGTGATGATTAAAATCGCCGAGCCCGAAATAATTCGCAAGCGTATCGAGCTTATGACGCTTCAGCTCGGCATTTACATAGCGCGACATCGCAACGGTATCGAGATACGGGTTCTCAAACGCCATGTCATTCTGCTCACATACGCGGCGGATAAACGACGTATCAAAGCCAGCGTTATGTGCTATGAGCATATCGCCCGATGCGAATTCAAGAAATGATGCAACCGCATCGCGCTCGCTCGGCGCGCCCTTTACCATCTCGTCGGTAATGCCGGTCAGCTCGGTTATCTTCTCCGGAATAGGCTCGCCGGGATCGACGAATGTGCAGAAAACGTCCTTGACCTCGCCGCCCTGCACCTTTACAGCGCCTATCTCAGTAATATGATTGTTTGCAGCAGAAAGACCGGTGGTCTCGATATCGAAAACAGTAAAGGTATCGGCAAAGGTAATGCCGTCATTCTTACCGTAAAAGGCACGTGCGGTATCGTCAACATAGTAAGCCTCGACACCGTATATGACCTTGATTCCCTCCTCGGGAGAGACACCCATCTTCTTGGCTATATCCTCGGCTGCGTTCATCGCGATCGGGAAGCCCTGAACATTGCCGTGGTCGGTTATCGCGACCGCCTTATGTCCCCATGCATGCGCCATGTTGACAACGTCTGCGGGGTTTATGATGGCATCCATCTGCGAGAGCTGCGTATGCAGATGCAGCTCGACACGCTTCTCGGGAGCGTTGTCGCTGCGGCGTACGCGCTTTATCTTTACTATATCGGTCGGATGCAGGCATAGCTCGCCGTCGTACTTATCTATTCTTACGTTTCCGCGAATGGCTACGCACATGAATTTCGGCACGGCACCGGGCTTGTCCGGCTTCTTCGGCAGCGCCTTGACTATCGGACCTGCCTCCTCCGCGGGAAAGCTCATTCTTATATTTATCGAGTCGTGATTGTCGCTGAGTGCGGCGCTTACCGAGATCCTTGTCTTGTCACGGTTCTCGCGTGCATCAGTCCAGAAAAGCTCGCCGACTGCCACTACGCCGCGCCGCTGACCGGTAATGCATCCGATCGGGGTGGGCGAAATGGCAAAGCTGTCGCCCATAACGGGGGACGGGTCGGAGATATCAAAGGTCATATTTCCGATGCGAAAGACCTCGTCGCTTATGTACTCTATGCGCTCATCCGGCGTGCGCGTATCAGGTTCATCACCCCATACGGAGCTGTATTTCGGCAGCAGCGAGCGTGGGTCGACCTCTCCCTCATCCTGCATGGCGCGGGCAGAGGCAGCTGCGGCACGAGCATTCTCGGATTCGACATACATCTTGCGCATGCGCTCCTTGCCGTCTCGAAGAAACCGCTCATACTGCTCCTGGTAATCATCCGAGCGCTTTATCTCAACATCGAGCGATACACCGAACTCGTCCGAGGCGATCGCGGCAATGATCTGCGGCGTTTTCGCGTCGTACAAAAGGTCAATGCCTCCCTCGCTGAAGCAGACCTGTACTATCAGCTTGCGTTCGGTCAGCTCAAAGGTATATTTATCAAAAAATCCGCGCGAAACGGTTCCCCTGCGCTCCGCCTCATGCAGCAGCTCGGGAATGTATGCGCGCGTCAGCAGCTCCGGCGGATATACCGGACGAATGGCAAAATTGCTTAGCCCGTATGCCTCCTTGATCGCCTCCTCTATCGCATAAAGCCGCTGCTTCTCTACGACCGAAGGAAAACGCAGCCGAGCCTCGGCGCGTCGATTGACCGTATCCACCTTAACGCCGAGATTCTCCGAGCGCTCGAGCAACTCACGCTCCTCGACACCCGGGTGATATTTTTCAAATAGCTGCAAAAAAGTCTTTGACATTCTCTGTTCCGCTCCGCTGTAAATAGTATAGTTCCGTTCAGCCGCCAGCCTAAGGTATGACAGACGGCTATGTTATTATATGTAAGATAATTATTATGAGGATATGCCCTTAATGATTATTATCCGATATTATCGTTCGTCTGAGATATAACAGATGCAGAATAAAACATGTAAAATATATAAAAAACGACATGCGTGATGCGTCGAGTTTTATCACATTGCCGCCGCACATGCGCGCCTGTTTTTCGAACTATTTTAGGCTCGGCACTGCGCCGTCATGCTCGCACATATATATCAGCGTGTCGATTATCTCATCCTCGCCTACCTTGCCGACCGTTACGCCGCCGGAGAATATAAGTCCGCAGCCGTCTCCGCAGGCAACGCCGAAGTCAGCGTCTTTAGCCTCACCGGGACCGTTTACGGCGCAGCCCATGACAGCGACCTTGAGCCTGCGGGAGGGCTTTATGCCTACTATCCGCCGCTCGAATTCATCGGCGAGCGAGATAAGGTCGACGCGCGTACGCCCGCAGGTGGGACAGGAGACAAGCTCGATGCCGCTCTCACGAAGTCCGAGCAGATCGAGCAGTCGAATTCCCTCGAGCACCTCGTCCTCAGGGTCTGAGGTGAGTGACACACGGATGGTATCTCCGATACCGTCACAGAGCAGTGAACCGATGCCGACTGCGTTCTTCACCGTACCGCGCATACGGGTTCCCGCCTCAGTCACGCCGAGATGCAGCGGATATTCGGTTCGCTCGGCAAGTATGCGGTATGCGCCTATCATAGTGCGAGCATTGCTCGACTTTACCGAGATAACGATATCCGAAAAGTCGAATTTTTCAAGCAGCGACGCATGGTACAGCGCACTCTCGCAGAGCGCCTCCGAAGTCGGTGCTCCGTATTTTGCAAGTATGCTATGCTCGAGAGAACCGCCGTTTACACCGATACGTATCGGTACGCCGGCACCGCGGCACGCCTCGGCGACCGCGCGCACACGCTCGTCGTCTCCGATATTTCCGGGATTTATGCGTATCTTGTCAGCGCCTGCCGCGACCGACTCGAGCGCGGCACGATAATCAAAATGAATATCGGCAACGAGCGGAACTGTCACACCGTGCTCATGCAGATACGAGAATACAGCCGCATTTGCAGGAGTCGGAACGGTCACGCGAATTATCTGCGCACCCGCAGTCTGAAGCCGCAGCGCCTGAGAAAGGCACGCACCGAGGTCGTCGGTCGGGACATTGAGCATTGTCTGAACGCTAACCGGAGCTATGCCTCCGACGGTAAGCGCAGCTGTTCCATCTCTGCCGACGCGGACAGCACGGCTCGAACGGCGATATTCATTATAGTTTTCCATACAGAAGGCTTCCTTTCACATTAAACAGTCACGGTTGTAATTCATGATAAACACCTTTATTATATAAAAGTGATCTTCCGTTTTTCGGTCATGCGATCCTCGTCAAAAGCAGTGCTAAAACAGCCGTCTTATATCGCCGACGGTGACAAATACCATCAGCAGCATCAGCAGTGCAAGACCGACAAAATGTATGCGGCCCTCAATCTCCGGATCAAGGTCCTTGCCTCGCAGCATTGCAAGCAGCAGAAGCAGCGCCCTACCGCCGTCGAGTGCGGGCAGAGGCAGCAGATTGACAACACCGAGATTTATCGCGATCACCGCACACAGATAGCTCAGATCTATCGAGCTTGTTTGCGCCGCTGTACCGATTTGCTCGGTGATTCCGACGGGTCCCGACATCTGCTCGAGACCATAGCGCCCGGTTATCAGATCGTAGAGCGAACCCCACGCCATCCGCACATACGAGAATGACTGAAAATAGGTATGACGCAGCAGATTCGGCAGAGTCTTTTCCTCGGCAAATACCTTAAAGTCAATGTTGCCGACAGCAACGCCCGAGCTCTCCGAGGTCGGGAATGTAACCGACTCGAGCTTCACACGCTCGCCGTCGCGCTCAACAACTACCTCCACCGGCAGATAGCCCTTATCCATTATCGTATAAGCAAGGTCGGTGAGAATATGCACGCGGCTGCCTCCGATGCTGATTATCCTGTCACCCTCACACAGCCCGCTGCCGTTGCTGAGCGAGCTGTCGGTAAATGCGGCAACGGTAGTCGAGCCGAGATTTTTCGCAGTGAAAACAAGCACAGCCACAAGGATAAAACCGACTATGAGATTCATGACCGAGCCGGCAAGCATTATTATAAGACGCTGCCACCGCGGCTTGTTGACAAGTGCATCGGAATCGTCCGAGCTCTCGTCCTCACCCTTCATCGACACAAAGCCGCCTATCGGAAGCAGACGCAGAGAATATGACGTGCCGTTCTTCTTCGAGGTGCGGCTGATGAGCTTCGGACCCATTCCGATAGAAAACTCACGGATGCAGACGCCGAAGCAGCGCGCGGCGGTAAAATGTCCGAGCTCATGTACAAATATCAGCACGCCGAACACAAGCAGCGCTACAAGGATAGAAATAACAACAGAAATAGCATTACCTCCGATGCCGAGCATCAAAATACATTCGTGCGGCGGTTAAAATCGGTGCAGAAAAAAGCAACTGAAAAGCAGCAGATTATCGGCGCTGCCAAAAATTCATTTTGAAAAAACAAAAATCACAAGCTGTAACGACGGCAAACCGATCGAGCGCAGTCATGCCGCATGCATACCAATAGGAAGCGCCGACAAAGCGCAAGGCTCCGTCGGCGGCTCCGAGAATCAGAGCGACAGCCTGCGCTCCACGGCACGCCGAGCCTCGTGATCGGCGGAAATAATATCGTCAATTGACGGGTTCGGACTGCTCGAAAATTCGGCGACCGTCTCCCCGACGAGGTCAAAAATATCTGTAAAGCTGCCGACCTCACCGCGCAGGAAATGTCCCACGGCACATTCGTTTGCCGCATTAAGGATCGCAGGCATAGTACCGCCTACGCGCAGCGCATCATATGCAAGAGCGAGCAGCGAGAACGTCTCGGTATCAGGCTTAAAAAAGCTGAGAGAACCGACAGAGGTCAGATCAAGGCGCTCTATCACCGCATCTCCCCTATGCGGATAATGCAGCGCATACGAAATGCAGGAACGCATATCGGGCACCGCAAGCTGAGCAAGCACGGCATTGTCAGTATATTCGACCATCGAGTGAATTATACTCTCCGGATGAACAACAACACGTACTCGATCGGCATCGAGATCATACAGGCGCGCAGCCTCTATCACCTCGAGTCCCTTATTCATAAGCGTAGCGCAGTCAACGGTGATTTTCGGTCCCATCTTCCATGTGGGATGGCGCAGCGCCTGCTCGCGGGTAACTCGGCTGAGCATCTCGCGAGTATAGCCGCGGAACGGTCCGCCGGAGGCCGTAAGGATCACCGAGCGCAGCTCGCGCTCCTCCGCAGCCCTTGTCTGCAGACACTGAAAAACAGCGCAGTGCTCGCTGTCGACCGGTAGGATACGCACCCTCCGCTCACGCGCCGAGTTCATAACTATCTCTCCCGCAGCAACCAGCGTCTCCTTGTTTGCAAGTGCAACATCATGCCCCGCCGCGATAGCCGCAAGCGTCGGAAAAAGACCTGCAAAGCCTGAGGTAGAATTGAACACCATATCCGCCTCCGGCAGCGATGCGACCTCCGATGCGGCATTTTCACCGTCGATAACAACGGTATCGGTATCGGATACGGCTATACGCAGCTGCTTCGCAGCCTCCGAATCACGAACGGCACAAAGGTGCGGATGAAACTGCCTTATCTGATCCTCGAGCAGACCTATGTTCGAGGAGGCAGATAGAGCAATGACCTCGGCTCCGGTCCGTGCGGCAACATCAAGTGTTTGCCTGCCGACGGAGCCGGTCGAGCCGAGGACAACGATCCTCTTATCTTTCGGTTTTTTAGAGCAATTCATTCCGAGATGAAATTCCTTCCGATGACAGATATTTTATGATAAATAATAGGTAATTCAGACGGCAGCATATCAGAGTCGATAGATCGGATATGCACGCAGAGCGCTGCGGGTGTTAAAGACGCACGTAAGCCTTGATGTGCAAAGAACAAAGCATATTTTACGGTCAGCTCCGCGAAATGGCGTGCGGGCTCAGAGGCTCTGCTCGAAGAACGGGAACATAAGACAAAAGATATAAACGACCGAGGTAGTGGCTATCGTACTGTCGAAGCGGTCAAGCACACCGCCGTGTCCGGGAAGCAGAAAACCGTAATCCTTGATTCCGTACGAGCGTTTTACGACAGAGGCGATAAGATCGCCGCACTGAGCGATAAGCGAGATGAGCAGACCCATTATAGAGAGGGTAACATAATTTACATGGACATGAAAGAAGCAGTCGCATATAATTCCGTAGATCACGGAGCAGATGCATGTGCATATTATTGCACCGACAGCACCCTCGACAGTCTTTTTCGGTGACACCTCGGGAATGAGCTTATGCTTGCCGAAGAATCTGCCGCAGAAATACGCAAAGCTGTCACTGACCCAGGGAAAGATAAGCGCAAGGAAGAATATGAATGTTCCGTGATAGGCAACATCGCGCAGACGCACGAGCGAGGCAAAGCCGAACAGCACATATATCATCATAATGGTAAGTACTGCGGCATCGCCGAATTTTATCTTATTCTTTGAAAATACGACAACCGAAAACAGAAATATTATGTAGATAAAGAGCTGGAAAAACAACTCCATGAAGAAATTCGCCGCATCCATCACAGGGTAACGGGTAGTAATTATCGCAGAGACCGACAGAATATATGTCGGAATACATACAAGAATATTACCGCGCAGTCCGACACAGCCGAGCAGCTCATATGCCGCACAGACCGAGAGAAATGTTACAAGGACAAGGAAAGCGGGGGATCTCGAAAAGATCAGGAAAGGTATCATTATAGCTATCGCAATGACAGCCGTTGTTATTCTCTGCTTCAAAAAATGCCACCTCGCTGGATTTTATTTTTCGGTCACTTTACTCCGACGGTAGACTCCACACCGCCGTAACGACGCTGCCTCGAAAGGAAATCGCGAATGCTGTCGTTCACATCGCCTTGACGGTAGTCCGGCCACAGCACGGGAGAAAATATAAGTTCCGAGTACGACGACTGCCAGAGCAGAAAGTTCGACAGGCGCTTGTCTCCGGCCGTTCGCACTATCATATCGGGCGGCGGACACGGATAGGTATACAAATGCCGCTCAATGTCATCCTCTGTGAGCAGCTCTCCCATCCCGGGCAGCATGCTCTCCGCAGACAGTACGCCCTGCTCCGCCTTTTCGCGTACAGCCTCGTTCATCGCATGAACAAGCTCGGCTCTGCCGCCGTAGTTCAGCGCAATATTGAGTACGCGATCATAGCAAGCGGACTTTTCATCGAGGTCGCGAATGAGCTGCTGTGTTTTCTCGTCAAAGGGCGAAATGTCTCCGATAACAACAAAATGCACCCGCTTCTGATCAATGAGCTTCAAAGCGCGCTTAAGATACCGACGCAGGATCATAAGAATAGCGTTTACCTCGTGCTTCGGGCGCTTCCAGTTTTCGGTCGAAAAAGCATAGACGGTAACATAGCGAATGCCGATATCGGCGCAGTACTCCGCCACCTGCTCGAACGAAACCATTCCCTCCTTGTGCCCCGATTCACGCGGCAGCCCGCGAGCCGTCGCCCACCTGCCGTTGCCGTCCATAATGAACGCAACATGGCGGAGGCCGCTTTCACGTACAAGCGCGGCGCCCTCGGAGAGCAGCTCATTGCTTACCCCGTATGAATTTATTACATACGGCTCGACAGCCGCCGTCACATTTTCTGTCTCGCTCATGGCGCTCCCCTCTCTGTATCATAGCCCGGCTGCCCTTTGGCAGCCGAGCCGTCAAATCAAATATTGTTTTTGCCGCATAACGTCGGAGCTCGAAAAAAGCGCATCCGTCGCTCTTGAGCAGCCCTGCCTTCAATACCGACTGCTTCGCAGCGGATAAAAGCGAAGGCAGATCAGATAGACATGATCTCTTTCTTCTTAGCCTCGGTAAGCGAGTCGATCTCCTTGATGTACTTATCGGTCAGGTCCTGAACAGCCTTTTCGGACTGCTTTACCTCGTCCTCGGTCATCTCGTTTGCCTTCTTCATCTCCTTGCAGCGGTCGTTTGCGTCGCGGCGGATATTGCGAATAGCGACCTTTGCCTCCTCGCCGAGCTTCTCGGTCTGTTTTGTGACCTCGCGGCGGCGCTCCTCGTTGAGCGCGGGGAAGCAGAGACGGATGACCTTGCCGTCGTCGATAGGGGTAATACCGAGATCGGATGCCTGGATAGCCTTGCCGATATCCTTAAGGAGCTTGGCCTCCCACGGCTGAATTACGATCGTGCGAGCATCGGTGACCTTGACCTCCGCTACGTTGTTTATGGGCGTGGGGCTGCCGTAGTAATCAACATTTATCTTGGCAAGAAGCGAGGGATTTGCTCTGCCTACACGAATACCGTCGAGATCTTCCTCGTATACGGATATAGACTTTTTCATTCTTGCTTCAAATTCTTTGGTATCAAGTTTCATTTCAATTTTCTCCTCAATTATTTTAAAATATGTGATTATTTATATCTGTCAACCGGATATCTCGGTTCCGATTGCAGCGCCGTTTACAACGCGCAGAATATTATCGGGATCGTCGAGACCGAAAATAACTATCGGCAGGTCATTATCCTTGGCAAGAGTTGCGGCGGTGGAGTCGATAACGGTAAGCTGATGCTCGAGCATATACATATGCGAAATAGATGCAAGACGCTCGGCATTCGGATCCTTGCGTGGGTCGGCGGTGTAAACAGCGTCGATATTCTTCGCCATAAGAACTGCATCGCAGTTCGTCTCAACGGCATAATGCACAGCGGCGGTATCGGTAGAAAAGAAGGGTCTGCCGAGTCCGCAGCCGTAGATAACTACCTTGCCCTTTTCGAGATGGTGAACGGCGCGATTGCGGATATAAGGCTCGGCTATCTCGTGCATGGCAATAGCGGTCATTACGCGGGTGGTAATACCAAGATGCTCAAGCACATCTGATATGGCAAGCGCATTTATCGTGGTAGCAAGCATACCCATGTGATCCGCACGGGTTCTATCCATATCGGCGCCCATTCTGCCGCGCCAGATGTTTCCCGCGCCGACAACGATTGATACCTGAACTCCCTCGTCGAGACAGCTGCGGATATTTTCTCCGACAAGCTTTATAAAGCCGTAGTCAAGGATAGAGCCGTCTGATGCGAGCGCCTCGCCGGAGAGCTTTAAGAGAACACGTTTGTACTTGGGTGTATTGCTATTCATAGTTATTCCGCCTTTCAACGCAAATATTCTGTTTACAGTGTCAAGGATGCCATGCCTCCCTCTCGCACAATCGGTGCGGTCGGGAACGCCTACCGATAGGTTTGCATACGCAGCTATGATGATTTTACATGAAAAAGCTCGTTTTGTAAATAGTAAAATTCAATAATTTGCAGTTATTTAATATATTTTTACCTCAATATTATATTGTTGCGAAATTTTATTTATTGTATTAAATCCCATA
>ERZ824600.1238-NODE-1238-length-32620-cov-4.773929_pt1 | contig 32620 bp, 27 predicted proteins | sample MGYA00519933_ERZ824600 | MGnify/ENA primary metagenome ERZ824600 (study PRJEB31778, sample SAMEA3449178) | human gut metagenome | biome: human gut; feature: human-associated habitat; material: faeces | place: United Kingdom | collected 2010/2012 ... | reverse complement strand
AGGCGTACAATTGTACGTCGCGCGGCGAAATCGGGCGCAGAAAAAGCGAAAACATTAAATTCTAAGCGGGAATCCGTCAGGATTCCTGACACATGGGCACGGGGAGAGATAAAAAAGATGCAGAAGCGCCTAAAATCGTCACGTCGCCGTACAAGTGTACGGCAGAGGCGATTTTCGGCGGTAGAAAAAGCGAAAACTTTATTTCGCCGTCTGAAGGAATCCGCAAGGATTCCGACATCTTTCAGCAAATCAGATTATACAAAAGCCGTCATCAAATGCCTTGTTTTCGCTTTTTTGGTCTGCGCTTTTTTAGCCTCCCCAAGAGCTTTTTCGGTCCGGACGATTTTAGCCGACACAAGCAAAAAAGGCAGGGCATGCAGCCCTGCCTTTTTGGTTTCATCGCGTGATCGGATAAACTCAGTCAGCGTAAACGCTTACGCGCTTTCTGCCGCCCGTGATGTGCTCGAATTTGACCTTACCGTCAATAAGAGCAAAAAGGGTATCGTCTGTTCCGATTCCGACATTGTTGCCGGGATGAATGTGAGTTCCTCTCTGGCGAACGAGGATATTTCCTGCCGTTACAGCCTGACCGTCGGCACGCTTTACGCCGAGGCGCTTGGACTCACTGTCGCGTCCGTTCTTGGTAGAACCGACACCTTTTTTGTGTGCAAAGAACTGTAAACCTAATCTAAGCATGGTCTTTTTCTCCTTATCAAAATTCTTTTTTTACGTCAGGCATCTCAGCCGATCAGCTCCGGCTCCTCCTCCGTCTCGATGACGTCGAGGTAGTCGTAATAATCTTCGAGCATGTCTGCGAGCTGCAAGCAATAACCCTGTATCACACCGGATACCGCATAGCGCTTCCGCTCGTCACTCTCGTAATCGGGGAGGGCGCTGCGCGCGATGACCTGAACATCCGCCGTATCGGGATCGTAGCGATAGTCGATATCTCCTCCGAAGGAGACCTCAATGGTGTTGACCACGAGCATAGTCATTGCGGAAAGTGCCGCACAAAGCTCGTCAACGCCGCCCATCTCTCCCAGACCCGCATGTCCGGTCTCGGTAAAGCCGTAATAAATGCCGCTCTTTTTGTAAAATGTTACTTTAGTCATTCTATGACTCCCGAAAGCTCATCCCTCAGGGGATAAAACTCAGCCGACGATGCTGCCGATCTGAACCTTTGTGTAAGGCTGACGGTGACCGAGCTTTCTCTTCTCGTTCTTCTTAGACTTGTAACGCAGAACTGTGATCTTCTTACCCTTGCCGTTCTTTACGACAGAGGCAGTGACCGACGCACCCTCAACATACGGAGCGCCGCTCTTGAACGAACCGTCCTTGGAAAGAGCAAGCACCTTGTCAAAGGTATAGGTTTCGCCCTCGGCTACGTCGAGCTTCTCAATGAAGATAACGTCGCCCTCGGCAACTTTGTACTGCTTTCCGCCTGTTTCGATTACTGCAAACACGAAAAGCACCTCACTTTCTGATGGGGTCTGTCCCCAGAACTCGCTGTGCAGGCGCTGCGCTTATAGGGCATAAATATCCCTGCCTGTTTCATGCGGCGTTTTTCATTATATCATATCTTTTTTGCCGTGTCAACCGAATATACACGTTTTTTTCTATAAGATTACGAAAAGTGAATTCCCAAAGTAATTTCCACTGTGGAAAAGCAGTAGAAATAAGTATGAGAAAACGGCAGAAATTTCTTTGGGAATTCACGTCAGATTACGAAAAAACAGAAGCATCGGCATGTGTCAATGTCTATGTCAATGTCTATTAGGAGCAAATGCGTCCGCAAGCAAATCGTACGGACGCATTTGGCTTTAAGTATTATTAAGGCACAGACAAAACAAATGCTCCGCTCAGTCAAGCTCGCGCTTGCCGGTATACAGCTCATAGTATCTGCCGCCGAGCGCTATCAGCTCGTCGTGGCTGCCGCGCTCGATTATTCTGCCGCCCTCAAGGACCATTATCATATCCGCATCGCGGACGGTGGACAGGCGGTGCGCGATAACAAAGGTCGTTCTGTCCTTCATCAGACGGTCCATACCGTGCTGAATATGCCGCTCGGTGCGAGTATCTACCGAGCTTGTCGCCTCGTCGAGCACAAGTATGGGTGCCTTGGAGACCGCAGCGCGGGCAATATTGAGCAGCTGACGCTGACCCTGCGAGAGGTTTGCGCCGTCGCCCTCGATAACGGTATCATAGCCATGCTCAAGACGCATGATAAACGAATGTGCACTCGCCGTCTTGGCGGCAAGCTCGACCTCCTCGTCGGTCGCATCGGGTCTGCCGTACCGGATATTTTCACGAATAGTACCGGTAAACAGGTGCGTATCCTGAAGCACCATTGCAATATTTTTGCGCAGCGATGCAAGCGGATACTCGCGGATATTTTTACCGTCTATTGTTATGCTTCCGCTGTCGGTATCATAAAAGCGGCTGAGCAGGTTGGTAACGGTGGTCTTGCCGGCGCCGGTCGAACCGACAAACGCGACCTTCTGTCCGGGCATTGCATGCAGCGAAATATCGTGCAGAACCGTCTTGTCGGGACGATAGCCGAAGCAAACATTCTCGAGCACTATATCGCCGGTGAGCGAAACATCGCCGGGTACAACGCCCTCATCGTCCCTCTCGGGCTCCTCGTCCATCACAGCAAAAACTCTCTCCGCGCCCGCAAGAGCGGCAAATATGGTCGACATTTGCATAGAAACCATATTTATCGGCATCGAAAACTGACGCGAATAGTTTGCAAAGACGGTCAGCGCACCGGGTGTAAGTCCGCCGACGACCATAAGTATACCGCCGACACCGACCGTGACTGCAAAGCTGATCTGCGACGTATTGCCCATGATAGGCCCCATAATGCCGCCGAAGAACTGCGCGCCTGTCTGCTTCTCGCGCAGATCGCGGTTGATGGTATCGAACTCCTCGCAACAGACTTGCTCGTGATTAAAGACCTTGACGACCTTCTGTCCCGACACAGTCTCCTCAATATAACCGTTGACCGCGCCGAGTGCTTCCTGCTGCCCCGAATAGTATCGGCTGCTCTTACCGCCTATCACCGATCCGAGCTTCATAAATATCGGTACGAAGCAGACGGTGATAAGGGTGAGCTGCCAGCTCGTCGTTATCATGAAAACAAGGGTTCCGATTAAAGTGATAAAGCCGGAGGTCATCGAGGTGAGCGAGTTTTGAAGCATGGTGTCGATATTATCGACATCGTTTGTATAGCGGCTCATTATCTCGCCCGTCGGATGGGTATCGAAGAATCTGACGGGGAGTCTGTCCATCGCGCAGAAGAGATCGGAGCGCAGATGCTCTATCGCCCTCTGCGATACCGAGAGCATAAGTCTGCCCTGAAGATAGGTGGTAACGACTCCGACAAGATAGATGCAGAGCATCAGCGCAAGCGCGCAGAACAGATACACGAGCGCATCCGTCCATGCGGATCCGGAGAGCAGCCGCTGCATGAGCGGAGTCTCGGTAAACGAACGTATAACCTTATCGGCGAGCACCGCCGCTGCGCCGCTCTTCTCGGTAGTCGCGACGCCCGCTATGTTGTTGATAATAGGTGCCAGCAGATACGAGCCGACAAGTGATGTAAGCGTACTGACGAGCATGCACAGCAGCACGAATATAAGATTGATCGTATACGGACGGACATATGAAAACAGTCTGCCGACCGTGCGGCGGGTATTTTTCGGCTTACCCTTAGCCATACCTCTCGGTCCGGGGCCGCCGGGACCGGGTCCGCGTCTGCCGCCCATCATGCCGCCGGCGGGCTTTGTCTGACTGCTGCCGCTGTAACGCGCGCGCAGCTGCTCAAGTGTTCTTGCGCCGCTCATGCTCTCGCCTCCTTTTCGGCACTGCCGGACTGCGAACGAACGATGTCGCGGTAGTCCTCGCAGCTGCTCATAAGCTCATCATGCGTGCCCTCTCCGACTATTTCGCCGTCGCCGAATACGATGATGTTGTCACACTCGCGCACCGAGCTGATGCGCTGAGCGATAATTATCTTTGTCGTGCCTGCAAGCGAGGTAGCAAAAGCCTCTCTTATGCGAGCCTCGGTCGCGGTATCTACCGCGCTCGTCGAGTCGTCGAGGATAATTATCTTCGGCTTTTTAAGCAGTGCGCGTGCGATACAGAGACGCTGCTTCTGTCCGCCGGAGACATTTGCTCCGCCCTGACCGAGCACTGTTTCATAGCCCTCGGGGAAGGAGGAAACGAACTTGTCCGCCTCGGCGGCGCGAGATGCTTCAAGCATCTCCTCGTCCGATGCATCGGCATTTCCCCAGCGCAGATTTTCCGCAATGGTGCCCGAGAAAAGAACGTTCTTCTGCAGCACCATTCCCACTCCCTCGCGCAGATGGTACAGCGAATAATCGCGGACATTTACACCGTCGACAAGCACCTCTCCGCTATCGGTATCATACAAGCGCGGAATGAGCGACACAAGCGTTGTCTTACCGCATCCGGTCGAGCCGATGATGCCGACGGTCGTGCCTGCCTTGATATGCAGATTGATATGCGAGAGCACCTCGGCGGAGCTTCCCTTATAATAACGGAAGCTGACATCACGGAATTCTACATCGCCGTGCTCTACGCGCAGCTCGGGCTGAGCGGCACCCTCGTCCGAAATATCCGGCAGCTCGTCAAGCACCTCGGATATACGGCGCGCCGACGCCATCGCACGCGACGACATCATGAACATCATCGTAACCATCATCAGCGACGAGAGTATCTGCGTAACATATGTGACGAACGAAGAAAGATCGCCGACCTGCATTCCGCCGACCGTGCCCGCCTCACGCATAACGATGCGTCCGCCTATCCAGAGAACGGCGACGGTGGTCAGGTTCATGCATATCGTCATGACGGGCTGAATGCCGATCATTATCTTGTAAGCAGCCATGCCCGCGCGGCGGAGAGCACCGTTGGCACCTCGGAATTTCTCCTCCTCGTGGTCCTCACGGACAAAGCTCTTGACAACGCGGACATTCGTTACGCTCTCCTCAACGGTAGAGTTGAGCGTATCTATGCGCTCCTGAACGACCTTAAAGCGCGGGAATCCGCGGCGGACGATAAACAGTATTGCGATAAACAGTACCGGTATCGACACGCAAAAAACAAGCGAAAGATCCGGGCGCAGCGCCACCGCCATTATCAGTGCGCCTATCATCATACCCGGCGCGCGCAGACACATGCGCAGCAGCATGTTGATGAAGTTCTGCAGCTGCGTTACGTCGTTTGTCAGACGTGTGACAAGCGAGCCCGAGGAAAAACGGTCGATGTTCGCGAACGAATAGCTCTGCACCTTTTTGTACAGATCGAGCCGCAGATCGGCGGAAAAGCCGACCGAAGCCCTTGTTCCGAAATATGCACCGCCGACGCCGCCCGCCATCATGAGCAGCGCGGTTAGGATCATCGCCGCCATATAGCCTATGCAGCTGGCGACGGTGAGCGTTCCCGCGCTGCCCGCGTTCAGAACGCCGCGCAACAGCCAGGGCATCATTATCTCTCCGACGACCTCTACTATCATACACAGCGGTCCGACTATAAAGGACACTATGTGAGGTCGGATATATTTAAACCATCTCTTCATAAAAACCTCTTGTTATAAAAAACAAACTCAAAGCCGACCATCGCAATTATGCTATTCGTCATTACGTTCGCCGCCGTGATGCGATCCGACGCCGCAATGCGGCTTGAAGTCTCGCGACTCTCCGCCATGCGGCGCTCCTCCATGCGGGGGGGTTCCTCCGTGCGGCATACCGTGCGGAGGCTCGCCGTGCGGATCGTGCTCAAGCGCATCCGCCGGAGCGATGCCGCGCAGATTCAAGCACATGCGGTCGAGCAGCGATGCAAGCTGCTCAAGCTGCTGCTCCGAAAAGCCCCCGAACACCGCTCTGTCGACCGAGTCGAAAAGCTCCTTTGTCTCCGCGAGCACCTTTCTTCCCTTATCGGTTAGCGAAATATTGTTGCACCGTGCGTCGCTCGCGTCGGATGTGCGGCAGACATATCCTCCGCCGAGCAATCTGCGCAGCGTCATTGCAACGGCAGATGGGCTGATATCGAGCCGCTCCGACAGCTCGCGCTGCGTAAGCGATTTATCTGCCATGCTTATCACCACAAGCATCATATGCTGCGAGCGGTGAAGGCATAGTTTCTCCGCACGACTTTCTATGCTGACATGGTGCAGTCGATTAATAACAAAAAGCTTGCGCATGATATCGCGATAGATCTCATGCTCATCCCCTGCTCTCTCCATTTCATATGCCTCCGTTTCTCAGCGGAGAATGTTGGTGGTTATCTGATCTACGCCGAGCGAAACAAGGCGCGCCGCCTCGGCGGGATCGTCCACCGTCCATGTGTTTATCTCAACACCGTTCTCGCGCAGTGCTTTATAGCGCTCCTCGCTGAGGCAGTTTGCGGCTATATCGATCCCTATGCCCTTGGCGGCAAGGTGTGCGGGAAGCTCGTCGGTCCAGTTCCATGTAAGCCACTGGCAGCGCTGATTCGGCAGCGCCGCCTTTACGCGATCAAGATTCGCCTCCGAAAAGGAGATAAATATCGTCTTGTCGAGATATCCGGAGAAAATGTCGATTATCCGCGCGATCTCATCTTCGGTAAACTCGCTCTTGAGCTCAACGACGCATGCCATGCCGTAGCAGCGGCAGATGGAGAGATATTCCTCGGGCGTGCAGAGACGGAGGTCTCCGCGGCGTACGCCGTCATGGTCGTGCAGCACGAGCGCACGCAGCGTATCAAAATCGGTCTGCTCGATGGTAAGATCCTCACCGCAGACGCGCCCCGTTGTGCTGTCGTGACTGCAGATAAAATGACCGTCCGACGTGCGGTAGATATCGGTCTCGCTGCCCCAGTAGCCGCGATTTCCCGCCGCGACGAATGCCGCCGCCGTATTCTCGGTCTCAATGCCGCTCAGACCTCTGTGCGCGACCATCTTCGTATTTCCGTGCTCTTCGATAAATATAGGTGATTTCATTTCGTTATCATATCCCGTACCGCCGCGCCGTGCTTAATCGTCTCGCGCGCCGATGCGGAGCTCCTTTCGCTATAATTGCTTAATTAGTTTATCATTTTCCGTTTCGGGATTCAAGTCATTACTTTTAACAAAAGATTGATTATATATTGACAAGTCTAATGCACGGGTGTATAATCATGCTCGGAAGAAATTCCGAACAGACAGTTCGTAACCATCCTGTCATTAAACAAAACTACGGGACCGAATGATTTCAGGCGGATGCGTAGCATCCGTTTTTTTGTTTTACCGCATACCGCCGCGCACATTGCCACTGTCCTTGCAACACGCATCACACCGAATATGATGCGCTGTCGCAAATAAGGCTTTGTACACGCTTACAGAGCGCTTCACCGCATACGTCGCTTATACGACGCGCGATACATCGCCGAAATACACGGTATACAAAATACTCACTCGGTCGGAAAGGAACCCTATGAAAGACTCGAAAAGAAACCTCCGTATGATGTGCGAGGCTGCGGTCATCGCCGCGCTCTACGCCGCGATAACCTATGCTGCCGCGCCGCTCGCCTCCGGCGTTATTCAGGTGCGCATCTCCGAGGCGCTCTGCGCCCTGCCGATATTTACACCGTCGGCGATACCGGGCGTAACGCTCGGCTGTCTGCTTGCAAATCTGCTGACGGGATCCCCGCTGCCCGATGTTATATTCGGAACGCTCGCGACCCTCATCGGTGCGATATTCACCGCGCTGCTTCGCCGTCATCCGATACCCGCACTGCTCCCGCCGTTAATCTCAAACGTCATAATCGTGCCGCTTGTGCTCAAATTTGCGTATAAGGTTCCCGAGGCGTATCTGTTCACCGTCTGCACCGTTGGTGCGGGTGAGATAATCTCGGTCGGCATACTCGGATTTATCCTCTACATCGCTTTGAAAAAACGCCTGCCGCATGTACTTGTAGGATATTTAAAAAACTAAGAAGTGCAGACCGAAAAAACATAAAAAGGCAGACACCCGTCGACCGTGAGTCGTTCGAGTGTCTGTTTTCTTTACTCCCCGGCTGCTGCATCCGAGCCTGTGATGTCGATAATGACATACTCAGAGATACAGCCCGTCTTGAATTTTATAGCCCAGTCGGAAATACCCGAGGTGACGATAAAATCGGTATTTTCGCGGCGCGTATAGCCGTAAACGCTGTCGGTACCGCCAAGATGCAGCTTATCCATCAAGAATCCGAGCGGAATAAGCTGTCCGCCGTGCGTATGCCCCGAAAGCACAAGATCGGCATCCGCCTGTGCCTCCGCCGCATAATCGTGCGGCTGATGATCAAGCACTATCGAATACTTATCGGAATCAAGCGATGCCGTAAGATCGGAGATATCCGCACGTCCGCCGCGCGACTCCTTCTGCTCGGATGCATCCTTTCTGCCGACGAGATAAAAACGGTCGTCGATAAGTACGTTCTCATCCTGAAGAACATGCACTCCGTTTACCTCGAGCTCACGTATAAGATCGCCTCCGTCGTAGCCGCGCGTTGTGCCGTACAGTCCCTTGTCGTGATTACCGAATACGAACCAAACTCCGTACGGAGCTTCGAGCTTGCCGAGTGCGCGGCAGGATTCGACCATATCTTCCCGTGTTGTGCTCTCGTCGACAAAATCGCCGACTATCAGAACGATGTCGGGCTGCTGCGACCGAAGCTCCTCCATGCGCTTTGCAAAGCCCTTGCCGCCGAAGGTAGCGCCGACGTGCGAATCCGCAAACATAGCCACCCGCAGCGAGCCGACCTCCTTGTGTGTGCTGACCGAATACGCGGTACGCTGAACATTATACGCAGACACCGCGCCTGCGGCGAGATATGCGGCGGTTATTATGAGTGCGAGCACGCCCGACAGATGAAACCGCGCCGCTTTTCCGCTCACACAAATTATTATTTTTCCGACAAGGCTCGACACAAGCATGAAAAATACAAGATGAAGAAGGATCACAGCCGTATTTACCGTATCAAGCAAAAGCACGGATACTGCGGCAGCGAGCAGTATAACCGCAAAGCTGACGACCCATCCGCCGACCCTTGTACGGCGGAAGAGCGCTGCGACAAGCGGACATGCATGCACACGGCATGCGAGATAATAGATTCCTGCGGCGAGCGCAACCGCCGCCGCGGCAAATGAAATTAGCCAAACGGTCATCAATAATATACCTTTATCTATACAAAGAATATCAGCCGCTCTGCCGCGAAAGCAGAAAGCGATACGAGCTGCACCGCGTCATATACCGACGGCGATCGCGTGCAGCAGCCGCACCAGATCGCAAGTATCTATCACTCCGTCGCCGTTTATATCACCGCGTTCACCGGATACGGCACCCGCAATAATTCGCATCAGGCGCACAAGGTCAACGGCATTGACCTCTCCGTCTCCGTTGACATCATAATCCGCGATACTGCCGATATGATAGGCACGGGCGGCAGGCTCGGACAGCTGCACCGAATGCTCTCCGCCCGAACCGACTGCCTTGGCGCGAATATCGAAATAAATCTCATCGTCTCCGAGCTCCTCCGCAATGAATTCGCAGCTGAGCAACAGCCCCTTCGGCAGCACCGTATTTTTTGAAAATGCCGCGATAAGCGATCCGTTGTCGGTACTGACAATACTCGCGCCGTCGAAGCCGTGAGCTCGAATCGAAACGAGCTTCAGCTTTCCGCTGCGGCTCTTCGGCACGATATAAATGCTCTTTATCGCCGTACTGCCCAGTTCGCTGCCGTACAGCTCGACCCGCACCGTATCGCCCGGACGCACGGTCGTATCGGCAAACGACGGCAGACAGAGCAGCGCAGCCGTCAGCACCGCAAGCAACAGCGAGCATATCCTGCGCCCACACCGCTTTTTATTATATGTAGTCACGTTGTAGCCTCCGTCACCGCCATGCGCCGCGATGTAAAAATATCGCCCGCAGAACGTATAGATTTTTTACAATTATAACAGATTTTGTGTCCGAAGGCAAGAATATTTTTAATTCTTGACAAGTTTCCGCCGCCGTGATAATATATAGGTAGGCAGAGGGCATTATATTCACCCGTTTGCCGACACGGTAAAAAGGGGATGCCAAAGGCATCCGACAAGAAGGCGCATGGGGAATTCAGCTCCGTTATGCTGCCGATTTCTCAAGGTCTGCTCGAACATATTCCCGCATAAGGATCAGGAAAGGAAGTTCTGTTATGCAACGTATAATTACTGTCGGTCGTGAATTCGGAAGCGGCGGAAGAGAGCTCGGCCGCCGTCTCGCAGAGGAGCTCGGCTATGACTATTATGATAAGGAAATCATTCAGGCTATCGCCGATAAGACCTCTCTCTCGGTCGAGTACGTAAAGCAGGTGGTGGAATCAAAGCCGCACAACCTCTTCCCCATCACCGTAGCAAACAGCTTTTCATATATAGACAGTTATGCCTCTCAGCAGCTGCAGTCGGTCTACGCGGCTCAGTGCACCATTCTGCGAGAGCTGGCGCAGAAATCGCCCTGCATTATCATCGGACGCTGCGCGGACTACATTCTCTCGGATATGAAGCCGCTGCGAATGTTCATCTACGCTGATATGGACTCGCGCGTTCGACGCTGCCTCGACCGCGAGGATGACGGCGAAAACATGTCGGTCAAGGAGATGCAGCGCACCATCCGCACAATCGACCGCGGAAGAGCGAAATATTATGAGTTCTATACCGGCATGCGCTGGGGCGATAAGGTTAACTACGACCTGTGCATAAATACAACAAACGCAAACATCAAGGAGCTTGCTCCCTATCTTGCAAAGGGACTGAGCATCTGATCGCATCCCGCACACCGCTCATTGCCGCAAGGCAGATACCGAAGCGGCATGCGGGACAGAAAGGTCAAATATGAATATTAAAGAGCTACCCGGGCGGATAAAGGAATTTATCACCACCAATACGGTAAAGCGAAACGTCACTTTCGGCGTTATCGGCGGGGTGATAGTACTGACCGCCGCCATTGCCATCCCGCTGTCGCTGCGAACCTGCGACCACGTGTGGGATAACGGCATAACTCAGACAGAGGCGACCTGCACCGAAAACGGAGTCAAGGTCCTGAAATGCAGAAAATGCCGCGAGACCAAGCTTGAGCCGATCGACGCAAAGGGTCACTCGCCTAAGATAGGAACGGTACAGACCGTGACCGAGGCAACCTGTAAGACCGAGGGTAAGCGCCGCTATACCTGCGAGCGCTGCGGCGAGACGGTAGAGGAGGCAATTCCCGTAAACGACAAGCATGTGTACACCGAAACGGTAACGCGCGAGGCAACGTGCAAGACCGACGGCGAAGGCACCAAGACTTGCAGCGTCTGCGGCAAGACGGAACGGGTCGTTATCCCTAAGACAAACGACCACAAATACGAGGAGAAGGTCACGCGTGAGCCGACCTGCACAAAGGACGGAATAAAGACGCTGACCTGCTCGGTGTGCGGAAAGCAGACCGAGGAAAAGATCCTCGCCATCGGTCACGACTACGAGCCGGGCGAATCGGTTCAGCCGACATGCCTCGATAGCGGCTACAAGACCGAGGTGTGCAAGAACTGCGGAGATGTCAAGAAAGCCGAGACCATCCCGGCGCTTGAGCACGAGTTTACCGATGCGACCTGCACCTCTCCCAGGCGCTGCAAGAACTGCGGAATTACGATAGACAGAGCGCTCGGTCATGACGCGCCCGACGGCATAACCTGCAGACGCTGCGGATGCCTTAACATCACCTTTGAATATGATATAGGCAGCGACGGCGCACCGTATTTTACCGCACCGGGCGGGCTGAAATGCGACCTGTTCAACTTTGATTACGTGCTGACGAACGAGGGCGGCGCGACAAAGGTCACATTCCGCTATAACGAGACGTTCATCGAGGGAGAGAGCGGCAGCAGCTGCACGTATGTAATTAAATTCTACCCTCCCGACAGCAACGAGGCTGAGATCATCTCGGTCGTCCGCGACGGAATCGTGCTGAACAAGCAGAAGATGATGACTGTCACCTGCGATAAGGCGCTGACCGTCCCCGGTACATACCGCTTGTACGTTACAAGCGCGGGCTGATACAGTAATGAGAGCTGTTGTGATAACAGATGATGCCGTATACGGTCGAATGCTGTGCTCCGAGATCGGAACGGTCGGGTATTCGGCGGAGCTGCTTGATGCGGCACGGCTGCCGAGTGAAGCTGACTGCTCTGCCGAGCTGATGCTCGCCGACGGTGATGCACTTTCGCCCGATAAGATAGAACTGTTCGCAAAGGGATGCGAGAGAAAAATTGTCTTCTCGCGCAGCGCATCGGATAGCGCGCAAAAAACGCAGGGCGGCACGCCGAATATATCAGAGCGTGATATTATATATTTGCGCAGACCGATGAGTATCGCAGGGCTGCGTGAGCTTGTGCTCTCGATGTCGGCAGACACCTCAGAGCGGTTGATATTCGACCGAAAGTCGCGCAGACTGCACCTCGGCGGCAGAGAATGCAGACTGACACCACACGAGGCTGCGGTGTTTTCGATTCTGTACGACAATCGCGGCGGCGCGGTCACACGCGCCGAGATTGATACGGCACTGCGGAGAGACAATAACACTGCCGAAAGAACTAATCTTTGCGAGGTTTATATCGCACTGCTGCGCAGAAAGCTGAAATCTGCGTTCGGCTCGCCGCTTGTCGAGACCGTAAGAGGCATAGGCTATATGCTGCCGAATGACCGATAACGATTATAAGCGCAAACTAAGCGACTCGCGCCGAGAGATAAATCAACCGACGCATGAATCTAACAACATATACAAAACACGCGCCAGATACGCACAACGGCTGTGCATATCGGGCGTGTGCTTTTGTATTGTAACAGTGAAAAACTCAATAATAGTGTCACCATAACTGCGAACTCCGTCTAATCAGAGACTCAGCTACTTTTTCTTTGTGCGAGTAAGTTGCGCAGCGAACAACACGGGACATTGTTCCAAAGCCCAAAAGAAACGCCGCCATCACTACGAAATTAGTCAAATCATAGCCTTAGCCACTTTTTCTTTGATTGCGCAGGCGCAAAGAAAAAGTTAACAAAAAGAAACGCCGATTCTCGGGGCGTTGCCCCGAACCCCGTGATGTTTGGAGCGTAAGCTCCAAACTCATGCATAAAGGCTCTGCCTTTATGCGCCACCCATTTAAAAAAGGCGGACGAAAACTTTAATCTGCCTAATCCTTAGACAGTGCGCGGCGGGCGAAACTTTTCATCAGCACTCCCTCAGCCCCTCTGCCCGAGAAAATTCTCTCAGTTTTAAAGCTTTGGTAGGGGCTTGGGGGAGACTTTCTCGAAAGTCTCCCCCATCGTCCTCATCTAACGCTTACCTCGCCTGCGAGGACGCGCTTGTAATCCTCGTAGTTCTTTTTCAGCAGTGCGGGCGTGTCGAGCCCGTAGGGGCATTTTTTGCTGCAAGCGCCGCAGCCGCGGCAGGTCTCTATCTTCTTCATCTCCTGCTGCCAATGCTCGGAGAGCCAGTTTTCGGACGGTGCGCGGCGTAGCATGAGCGACATTCTCGCGCACTGATTGATAGTTATCCCCTGCGGGCAGGGCATGCAGTAGCCGCAGCCGCGGCAGAAATCGAGTGCAAGCTCCTCGCGGTCGTGCTCTATCACGGTGCGCAGCTCATCGTCGAGCACGGGCGGCTTATCAAAATACGAGAGCCATTCGGCGAGCTCGTGCTCGCGTTGTATACCCCATATCGGCAGAACGTCCTCCTGCTCAGACATATAGGCAAACGCGGCGCGCGAATTCGTGATAAGTCCGCCCGCAAGCGCCTTCATTGCTATAAATCCGACACCGTGCTCGCGGCAGCTTTGTACAAGTGCGAGCTCGCGCTCGCCCGAGAGATACGAGAACGGAAACTGCAGCGTAGCGTACAGCCCCGACGCGGCAGCCTCCTCCGCGACGGCGATATTATGCGAGGTTATACCGATATGGCGTATCATGCCCTGGCGGCGAAAATCCTCCATAGCCTCGTACATTCCGCTGCCGTCGCCCGGTCGGTAGCAGATATCCGACTGATGGAACTGATAGATATCAATGCAGTCGGTGCGGAGCTTTGTCAGCGACGTATCGAGCTGACGGCGCAGCTCATCCGGGGTCTTTGCGCCGCTCTTAGTCGCTATGTACACACTGCCGCGCACGTCGTGCAGCGCCTCTCCGACCTTTTCCTCGCTGTCGCTGTACGCACGCGCGGTATCGAAGAATCTCATACCGCCCTCATATGCCCCGCGAACAAGTCCGACCGCGATCTCCTTACTGTCGCGCTGTATCGGCAGCGCACCGAATGCGTTCTGCGGAACCTCTATCCCTGTCTTTCCGAGAATAACCGTTTTCATACACTTTTCCTTTCGCACATGACACGAGCGGCGAATCGGCGAAAAATATCGCTGTGATCCGCCGCTCGGCTCATATTATGTTTTTGTATGCCGCATTATCTGTGGCTGAGAACATCCTTCTCATACGCCTTGACATCGCCGATCCACTTCTCGCGCACAGGAACGCCTGCCTTCTCGCAGTACATATCCCATACAGCCGCGAACGGCAGGGTCTTGATCTCTTCAAGAAGCGCGAGACGGGACGAATAGTCGCCCGAATTCTCATATGCGCGCAGGGTACCGACAGGCGCAAGCGCTGCAAAGAGCAGAGCCTTCTGCATGCTGCGTGTACCGATGACCCATGCCGCGATGCGGTTGATAGATGCATCGAAGAAGTCGAGACCGATGTGAACACGACGCTCAAAGCCGCCCCACAATATCTCCTGAGCAATGTACTTGAGCTCATCGTCGAAGATAACAACATGGTCGCTGTCCCATCTGACGGGGCGAGAAACATGGAGCAGGATATCATCGAGGAAGAGGAGTGCGGAGGATATCTTGTCTGAAACGACCTCGGTCGGGTGATAGTGACCGGTGTCGAGCGTAAGCGACATTCCGTGCTTCTGCGCGTATGCAAGATAGAACTCGTGCGAGCCGACGGTGCAGCTCTCCGCACCGATACCGAACACCTTGCCCTCTACCGAGTCGATGGTGTACTTGCGGTCGATCTTTTCCGAGAATATCTCGTCATACGACTCCATGAGACGCTGACGGAAGGCGTAGCGGTCTACGGGGATATCCTTCATTCCGTCGGGTACCCAATGGTTATCCATAACGGTAGTGCCGAGCTCCTTACCGATATATTCGGCAATGCGGCGGCATGCCTTGCCGTGGTCTATCCAGAAGCGGCGGATGCCCGCATCGGTATGCGAAAGGGTAAAGCCGTCGGCGCTGTTCTTATGCGAGAAATATGTGGGGTTAAAGTCGATACCGAAGCCGTTTTCCTTAGCCCACTTTACCCATGACTCAAAGTGCTTGGGCGTTATCTCGTCGCGGTCGACATGCTCGCCGCAGTTATCGAGATATATTGCATGAAGGTTGATGTTCTTGCGGCCGGGAATGAGCGATGCAGCCTTCTCAAAGTCGGCGCGCAGCTGCTCGATGGTCTTTGCTCTGCCGGGGTAGTTGCCCGTGGTCTGAATGCCGCCGGTGAGGTCTCCGTCGGGATTCTCAAAGCCGCGTACATCATCGCCCTGCCAGCAGTGCATGGATACGGGTATCTCGGCAACCCTCGCCATTGCCGCCTCGGTATCAACTCCGAGCTCGGCATATATCTCTTTTGCTATTCTGTATGCTTCGTTTGCAGACATGTATTTTCTCCTATAAGTATATTGGTTTATACGGATACCGAATCAGCCCTCTACGAGCTTGCAGTATCTGCCGTATGCCTCGTCCCATGCTGCCTTGTCAGCCGTTTTCGGCTCGTACAGCTTGATATCGAACGAATTTCTGATGATGTGTCTTGCCTCGGCAACATCGGCGATCTCACCGAGCGCCATGCCCTGAACGCAGATATTGCCGATAGCGGTAGCCTCGGTAGGTCCTGCATATACCGGCACGCCGCAGCAATCTGCGGTGAGCTGACAGAGCGGTGCTTCCTTGCAGCCGCCGCCGACGATGTTGATAAACGGTGCATTTGTACCCTTGACTGCGTTGATGCGGTCGACCGTCCAACGGTAGGTCAGCGCAAGGCTGTCAAAAATGCAGCGTACGATCTCGCCGGTCGTTTCGGGTACGGGCTGACCGGTCTTTTTGCAGTAATCGGCGATTCTGCCGGGCATATCGCCGGGCGCGTTGAAGCTGTAATCGCTCGGGTTGATAATGCTGCGCAGAGGAGTGGATGCCATTGCCGCGTCGGAGAGCTCGTCGAACGAATACTTCTTGCCCTCTCTCGCCCACTGACGGCGGGATTCCTGCTCGAGCCACAGACCCATGATGTTCTTAAGGAAGCGGATGGTGTGAGCCGCGCCGCCCTCGTTTGTAAAGTCGTACTTTCTCGCGTCGCCGTCAAGACATGGCTCGGCAAGCTCGGTGCCCATGAGCGACCACGTTCCGCTCGAGATGTATACAAAATCCTTGCCCTTTGCCGGTACTGCAACGACCGCGCTTGCGGTATCGTGCGATGCGGCGTGAATTACCTTTGCATGAATATCGCCGACCTCTTCAAGCACCGACGGCAGCAGCTCGCCGACGACCGTGCCGGGCTGTGCTATCCTGCCGAAAATGTGCTCGGGCAGACCGAAGCGGGAGATGACCTCTCTCGACCAGTCGCGGGTGCGCGCATCAAGCAGAGCGCCCGTAGAAGCGATGGTGTACTCATTCTCCTTAACGCCTGTCAGGAAATAGTTGAGCAGGTCGGGCACAAAGAGCATATCGCGAGCCATTCCGAATATCTCGGGATTGTCGCGCTGCTCGGCGAGCAGCTGAAATACGGTATTGAAATTCATGGTCTGAATTCCCGTAATGCCGTAGAGCTCGCTCTGACTCATGGTCTTGAACGCCTGCTCCGGCACACCCGCGGTGCGCTCGTCACGATAGTGACGCGGGTTGGTGATAAGACGTCCGTTCTTATCGAGGAAGCCGTAATCGACACCCCATGTGTCTATCGCGATAGATGCGATATCCTTATCCGCGCTGAGCGCGCAGTTGCGGATGGAATTCTTGATCTCGTGGTAGATACGCAGGATGTCCCAGTTGAATCCTCCCGCATTGATAACGGGATCGTTCGAGAAGCGGTGATTCTCCTCAAGAGTGAGCTTTTCGCCGTCAAATCGACCTACTATTCCTCTTCCGCTCGAAGCGCCGAGGTCGATGGCGAGCATCTTCAGTTCTGCCATAGCTTTTTCTCCTTTTAATATTATATATTCTGCACTGTGTTATAAGCTGTTATTATACATCACACACCACCGTACGGTGTGGATATACTGCGATATGACGCATTGTAACGCTGCGCGTCGCGGTTTTGGCGGGCATCGCTCATGGGCGATAATATCAGAATGCGGTGCGGTACCGCGCTTATTTCAGTTCGATGACCGTAACGCCGCCGTCGCCCTCTCCGTATTCGCCGGCACGGTAGGACTTTACCCTGCGGTCGCTGCGCAGGAACTGCCACAGCGCCTTTTTCAGCGCTCCCGTTCCCTTGCCGTGAACGACCGTGACCGTCTTGACCCCTGCCATCTTTGCATCGTCGAGATAGCGGTCCACGATGAACCAACCGTCCTCGCCCGTCTCCCCGCGAATATCTATCTCGGGGCTGAAAGCTGCCGTGCGCAGCTCCTTTGTGCCGGGCTTTATCGCCTTTTTCTTTTTATCCTCTGTAATAAGGAAGCCGCTCGAATTATCCTCTGCGAGCCGCAGATCCTTTATCGGTACGCGGGTCGTTATGATGCCGACCTTGACGGTTACACTATCGCATTTATCGGGTACCGAGACCACCTCGCCGCTCTTGCCGAGCGACATTACAGTGACCTCATCTCCAGCGCGAAGCTTGCGCGGCAGAACATAGTCCTCGTCCGCGACCTTTTCGGATACGGGGTTTATCTTGTTGTCGACCTGACGAAGCCTGCGCCGGATATTCTGCTTAGCCGCGCTCATCCGCTCGCCGAGATCCGCCGCATCCTTATGCCGCTTGACCTCCTCAAGCTCCGCCATGATATAGTCGCCCGCCGATTTGGCGCTCTCGACCATGCCCAAGGCAATAGCACGCTGACGCTCGAGCTCCCGCTCGACTCTGCCGTATTCGACCCGCAGCCGCTCCTCCTCGGTCTTTTTGTAGCTCTCGAGCTCCTCGCGCAGGCGCTGTGCCTCCGCGCGCTCGCGCTCCATATCCGCACGGCTCTCCTCGAGACCCGCAATGACCGATTCAAAGCGCCTGTTCTCTCCGCTGACGTAGCTCTCAGCCCGACGGACTATCTCCTCGTCGAGCCCGAGCTTACGCGATATCGCGAACGCATTCGACTTTCCGGGCGCGCCGATTATCAGCCGGTAGGTCGGGCGCAGCGATTCGAGATCGAATTCGCAGCCCGCATTGCACACCCCGTCGGTATCAAGAGCGAACTCCTTAAGCTCTGCATAGTGCGTCGTCGCCGCGCAGAGCGCGCCCGACTCCCTCACCCGCTCGAGTATCGAGACGGCAAGCGCCGCTCCCTCTACGGGGTCGGTGCCCGCGCCGAGCTCGTCGAACAGCACGAGACTTCCGCGTCCCGCCCGCTTTGTTATATCGACGATACTGACCATATGCGCCGAGAAGGTGGACAGCGACTGCTCGATGCTCTGCTCGTCGCCGATATTGGCGAGCACACTGTCAAATATACCGATGACCGAGCCCTCGCCCGCCGGCAGATGAAGTCCCGCCTGCGCCATAAGCACAAACAGTCCGAGCGTTTTCAGCGTTACCGTCTTACCGCCCGTATTCGGGCCCGTTATGACGAGCATGTCAAAGTCCGTACCGAGCCTGACATCTATCGGCACGACCTTGCCGCGGTCAAGCAGCGGGTGACGCGCACGGCGCAGCTCGATAAGCGGCTGCTCCTCTATTTTCGGTGCCGCACCGTCCATACGGTACGAAAGCTCTCCGCGCGCAAATATCAGCGCTATCTCGGTTATGTTGTAATAGTTGAGCGTCAGAGCGGGCGCATGGCTCGCGCACATCACGGAGAGCTCGGAGAGTATCCTCTCCATCTCCCGCCGCTCCTTGACCTCAAGCTCGCGCAGCTCGTTGTTCGCCTCGACTACCGCCATCGGCTCGATAAACAGCGTCGCACCCGATGCGGAGGTGTCGTGCACAAGACCCTTTATCTCGTTCTTGTGCTCGCTCTTTACTGGGACGACAAAGCGCCCGCCGCGCTGCGTCACGATATTCTCCTGCAGATACTTGCTGTACCCGCCGCTGATATACCGCTGCAGCGTCTCCTTTATCCTGCCCGAGGCGGAGCGCATCTTTCGTCTGATGTCCGCGAGTGCGGGGCTCGCCTCGTCCGCCATCATATCCTCCGAGAGAATGGCACGGGTAATGCGCGACTCCGCGCTGCGATTCTCCTCAAGACGGGAGAAATACACGCCTATCGAGGTCTCGTATTCGCGGTCGGCTGTGTAATAGTCTCGCAGCGTCCGCGCGGTATGCCATATCGCCGCGATGTCGAGCAGCTCACGCATCGAAAGCACCGCGCCGCGGTCGGCACGGTCGAGCGCATCGCTCATGTCGAGCACTCCCGAAAAGGCAGGCGTGCCCTTGAGTCCTATCAGCATGCGCGCGTCGCTCGTCTCCTGCTGGAGCCGCCGCACCGTACGCGCATCGTCGGACGGGCGCAGCCCGAGCGCGGCACGCCGCGCACCCTCGGTATGGGCGCAGTCGGCAAGCATCGCACAGACCTTGTCGAACTCGAGCACCCCGAGCGCGCGGTCAAAGCCCGCAGCGCCGTATGTCGTCGGTTGTTCCGCCATTCGATCCCTCCTCTCGGCGTTGGTTTAATTATAAAGCCGGTGTCGGCTGAATTATAAAATCGGTATCGCTCTTTTCGGCATCACTTGTCAGTTTTGCTCCGTATGCTTCATATGCGCCTGCTGAAGATTCGTTATCTTCTCGGCGTTCGAGAGCAGCCTGCTTATCGAGCGGTCGTGATTGAGCGTGTCGATGAGCAGTGCAACGTACTTTGTAAGGTTTACCTCAACGAACCACTTGCGCGAAAGCAGCTCGGGGCTGCGGTAGACAAGATTCGTTGTAAAGAGATAGTCAAAATAGCCGTTTTCGTACGCCTCGTCTATCTTTTCAAGTCCCTCGCAGAACAGTCCGAACGATGCGAACAGGAACACCCTGCGCGCACCCATCTCGCGTATCTTGCGTGCGACGTCCATCATCGACTCGCCCGATGCGATAATATCGTCAACAACGATAACATCCTTGCCGCGGATGTCTCCGCCGAGGTATTCGTGTGCGACGATGGGGTTCTTGCCGTTTACGACGCGCGTATAGTCGCGGCGCTTATAGAACATGCTCAGATCGAGTCCGAGAATGGAGGAATAGTACACGCAACGCGCCATTCCGCCCTCGTCGGGGGAAAACATAACAAGCTCGTCCGAGGTTAACGAGATGTCGGGCACCTTTTTAACGAGTGCCTTGAGCATCTGATAGGTCGGGTGAACGTTTTCAAAGCCGTGATACGGGATGGCGTTCATAACGCCGCCGTTATGTACGTCAAAGGTAATGATATTAGTAACGCCCATGCGTACGAGCTCCTGGAGCGAGATGGCACAGTCGAGCGATTCTCTGCCGCTGCGCTTGTCCTGTCTGCCCTCGTATATCATCGGCATAACGACCGAGATACGTCTCGCCTTGCCGCCGATGGCACCGATTATGCGCTTGAGGTCCTGATAGTGGTCGTCGGGGCTCATGCGCTGCTCAACACCGTACATCTTATATGTTACGCCGTAGTTGAACAGATCGCAGAGAATGTAAACATCGTGTCCGCGCATCGACTCGTGCAGCACGCATTTTCCCTCTCCGTCCGCAAAGCGGATGGTGTCCGCGCTCGCAACAAAGCTGTCTACATGAATATCGGTATCAAAGAGCGTTGCGTCCGCCCCCACCTTTTCCTTCTGTGCGAGAGCGACAGCCTCCTCGCTGCGCCACTGTCTGATCCAATCGTCGACCTGCCTTGCAAAGTCCTCGTTTCCCTTAGTACTGATAATACTGAGCTCGCCGTACAGTTCGTCTGTCATTACCTTTTCATCCCTTCTTTTTCGTTTCGTTATCCTCTCAAGGCGAGGAGCCTTATATCAAGCGCCGCGCGCCTATTTACATGGTCACGGTAACCTTGTTGAGCACATCCGAGACGTCGGGATCGATACCGCGTACCTCGGTCAGCTTCAGTGCGATGAGCTGAAGCGTGACCGCCATAGTAAACGGAGCTGCGGTATCGCTGCCGAGCGACGGGAGAACAATCGCGTTCTTTCTTCCTGCCGCAAAATCGGGCTTGTCGGTTATTATGATGGTGTCCGCACCGATACGGTCAAGGTCTGCAAGAATCTCGACGGCATCGCACATAACGGGACCGTCGGAGGCGAGCAGGAACACCGTGTCTCCCGCATATATCTGCGCCATCGGGCCATGATGGAAGTCGGAGATCGGATAGCCCTTCATCTTTACACGGTTGGTCTCAAGTATCTTGAGAGCGCCCTCGAGGGCAACGGGATATGTCATGCCTCTGCCGAGAACGGTGCCGCACTTGATGTCCTTGTACTGAGCGATAAAGCCGTCAAGTATTGCGGGAACGGTATCAAGCACCTCTGTTACCGCTGCGGGAACGCCCGACAGCAGACGTGCGAGCTCCTCGCTGCCGCTCCACTCGCGGCAGAGCATTGCAAGGATGTACATCTGAGAGGTAAATGTCTTGGTCGCTGCGATGGATACCTCGGGTCCTGCCGCGCAGAAGAGATGATAGTCAGCCTCCTTTGCAAGCGGAGAATCCTCGTTGTTCGTTACGGCGGCGGTGATGCAGCCGCACTCCTTTGCGTCGCGGATGACCGCACGCACGTCCGCAGCCTGACCCGACTGCGAAACGCCGATAACGAGCGTATCCTTGTACTCGACCTTTGCGCCGTACTTGGATACGACCGACGGTGTTGCAAGACTGCACGGCAGTCCCGCATATGCGCCGAAGATATACTGAGCGTATATGGATGCATGGTCGCTCGTTCCGCGAGCTGCGAAGCAGATGTTCTTAACGCCCTTCGACTTTGCGTCCGCGACAAGCGCACGAACGGTCTCGCCGTTTACCTTTTCAAGTCCGGAAAGAACTCCGGGCTGCTCTCTGATTTCTTTTTCAAGATTGATCATAATAAAACTCCCTACGCCGCACAAGCGGAAAAAAATTAAATCAACTGTTTTTGTCGGCACGCCGGCGATGTCGCATAAGCGTACCGAATATATTATAATACATTGCACGATCAATTGCAAGGTCATGAGTTAATTTTCCCTTGTTTTTGTGCGTTACGAACCGTCCCGGATGGCGATTTTCACATGTTTCTTCCATTTTAGTACATTGCATGCGCAGCATTCCCGCACATATCGGCGCTCGTTTACCGTGACGGGCGGCACGACGCACCCGAAAAGAATAAGGTACGTCATCCCACGCATCAAAGCGACACTGCGACCGCCTTGCCATAATACCTCTTTTACTGCATCTGGATTGCCGCTTAAATCCGGGTTCTATCCAAGAACATGCGTCCGGAGCGCAAGGGTAAAATTGAGCTGATTGATGCCCCGATTCCCTTCAAAAGGCTGCGTAAAGCCATTTCAATAAAAAATGAGATTTCTCCCGGAAACCGCAGTGCTGTTAAAAAGCTGTATGCGGTTTTCGCAAAGAACGAATTATCGTCGTACCGAATGCATCTCCGAGCGGATCTATAACTTCCTAGCGGCATTTTTCAAGGGTAAAAAGAATATTTTTCGCCCGCATGTTAAAATTGATGAAGACAAAAAGCGTGGGTATGCAGCTCTTGACCGCACACCCACGCCTATGCACAGCGCAAGCTTTATAAGCTCCGCTCGACTATGGAAAACAGCTTGTCAGCATCACACTTGTTGCAAGCATCATATTCGTTTGGGTCGTTTGTAGGCGTCTTGCTGACCCGCTTGGTTTCAATGGGCTTATAAGCTTTGAATTCAACCTCTAAATCATTCCGCTCATGCCTCCCGCAAACGAAGATATCACAACGTCCAAATTGACGTATCGCCCTATCAAGCTTCGGAATAATATCATATTGCGGCGCATCGCCGAAAGAAGTGATACAAATAATCTTTCCCTTATACTCTAAGATTACCGAAATATCACTCACAGCGCCGCTGGGCGTATGCCAATGCACTTTTATATTTTCTGACAATTCAGAAGGGTCAGCAGAAAAATAACGCGACGCATAGACGAGTTTTATTCCGTCTATCTCGAGCATTTTTAAAATAAGATGCTTAAGTGCAGATGTTTTCCCGCTGTTTGATTTTCCGATCAGCCCTATTACTTTCATAATTTTTTTCATGCTCTGTTATTCCCCCTTTATTCTTGCGGGTCTCATTCCCCCCGCATAAATTACACTTAATTTTGCCTGTGGTTTCATCCTTGAAATTTAACGTGTAAGGAGCAAAGCTCCGCTCACCCTATCCCGAAGAACCGTTCAAAGAACGCCTGCAGCTTTTCGATGACGGTCTGCTTTTTTGCTGCGCGGTTGCTGCTGCCGAAGCGGGAGATCGGCGGCATCATCCTGTCGATATCCATACCCGTTGTTTTGACAGAGCCGTCGCGGAAAGCGATACCCATAAACCGTCGGGTCTCATCGTTTTTCAGATTTTCTTCGTCAATGATAGCGGCGAGCTGCCGTTCCTTTTCCTCTGCAACGAATGTGCGCCATTCCAGCATCACATCCGACACATCGTTGATGCCCGCAATAAAGGTTTCGATAAGCGCCTTCTTGCTTCGCAGCTCAGGGCTCGCGTCCACCGCCTTCTGAATGGTAATGAGAACCTCCTTATCATCGCAATGCGAGTCGTGATACTTTTGAACGAGCATCAAAATGTAATCAATATTGACCTCGATCTGCTTGATAAGTTCTATCTCAAAAACAATATCGTCGGTTATATCCTCTTTTTCGCCGTCGCGTTTATGTTTTTTCCATTCGTCACGCAGGTCCTGATAGCGGCCGATATAGTCTTGGAAATCCCGCTCACTCAAAATTTCATTTCCTGCGAACTCATCAAAAGAGGTCAGCAGATTGCGCATCCGCAGAACTGCGCCGAACAGCATAATAAATTCCCTCTGTCGCTGTTCTCCCGTGATACGCTCCTCGGACAGCGGGAATTCGGTCACAAGCTCCTCGATCATATCCCGATAGCCCGAATGATACTTTCCGTCGGCATCCTCATAGCCGAAGTAATAGTCTTTATAGCCACGCATCAACACGATGCCGCCCGCCTCTTTATCTCCGAAAAGCGAGATGGCGTCGTCGGTACGCTTCAGCAGATTGCGGAAGCATACGATGTTGCCGAACACCTTTATAGAATTGAGAATGCGGTTGGTACGGGAATAAGCTTGAATCAGCCCGTGCATTTTCAGGTTCTTGTCCACCCACAGCGTATTCAGCGTAGTTGCATCAAAGCCTGTCAGGAACATGTTGACCACAATGAGCAGGTCAAGCTCCTTGTTCTTCATCCTCAGCGAAACATCCTTATAATAGCTCTGGAATCTGTCACCGTCGGTTGAGTAGCTTGTATGGAACATCTCATTATAGTCAACGATAGCCGCATCCAGAAAATCACGGGAACTTTGGTCAAGTGCGGAAGTATCCTCCGGGTTCTCCTCGTCAATAATGCCGTCCGCTTCTTCCTCGTTTGCGCCATAGCTGTAAATGACCGCAATTTTGAGCTTGCGCGCGGGATTCTCCGCCATCTGACGCTTAAACTCAGCATAATACAGCTTAGCAGCATCGACGCTTGACACGGCAAAAATGGAGTTGAACCCGCTGATACGCTGTTTCTGCTTGATCTCCTCGATCTGCTGTCTGCCGTTTGCGGAAGCGACCTCCGCAATATTTTGCAGCGCATTGAATGTATAGGTCTTATCACCGCGATATGTTTTCTGATCAAAGTGCGTCAGAATATAATCCGTGACCAAGCGGATGCGCTCCGGGGCGAGAAACGCCTGTTCACGATTGATGTCCCAGACTTCCTTGTCGTCAATATTCGGCTCAGCCTCCATTGTCTTGATGTACTCCACTCTGAACGGCAGCACATTTTTGTCGTTGATGGCGTCTACAATGGTATACGCATGAAGCTGATCGCCGAACGCCTGCTCTGTTGTGCGCAGGGTAGGATTCTTACTCACGCCCGCATTGACCGCAAAGATGGGCGTACCGGTAAATCCGAACAGATGGTACTTCTTAAAATACTTGGTGATTGCCTGATGCATATCGCCGAACTGACTGCGATGGCACTCGTCAAAGATAATAACTACCCGCTTATCAAATACCGAATGCCCTGCATTCTTTTTAATAAAAGTTGCAAGCTTCTGAATCGTAGTGATAATGATCCTTGCATTGTCGTCTTCCAGCTGACGCCTCAGAATCGCCGTAGAAGTATTACTGTTTGCAGCGCCCTTTTCAAATCGGTCGTATTCCTTTATCGTCTGGTAGTCCAGATCCTTGCGGTCTACGACGAAAAGCACTTTATCTATGTAATCCAGCTTTGCGGCAAGCTGCGCCGTCTTGAACGAAGTCAGCGTTTTGCCGCTGCCGGTGGTATGCCAGATGTATCCGCCGCCCGCTGCGCTGCCGTATTTCTTGTAGTTGTCGGCTATTCCGATGCGGTTTAAAATGCGCTCGGTAGCGACGATCTGGTACGGTCGCATGACAAGCAGCAAATTTTCCGACGTAAACACACAGTAACGTGTAAGAATATTCAAAACGGTATGCTTGCAGAAAAAGGTCTTGGTAAAGTCCACAAGGTCGGGAATAATGCGGTTGTTCGCATCCGCCCAGAACGAAGTAAACTCAAAGCTGTTGCCGGTTTTGGACTTTCTGACCTTCTGTGATTTAGCATCCTTGATGTGGTTGAAGCGGGTGGTATTGGAATAATACTTTGTATTTGTGCCGTTGGATATCACGAATATCTGCACAAATTCATACAGTCCGCTTGATGCCCAAAAGCTGTCCCGCTGATAGCGGTCTATCTGGTTGAATGCTTCCCGAATCGGAACGCCGCGGCGCTTTAATTCAATATGTATCAGCGGCAGGCCGTTGACCAGCACCGTCACATCATAGCGGTTATTGTGGGCAGCGCCTTCCTCGGCAGAGATGGCATACTGATTGATGACCTGCAGGCTGTTGTTATGTATGCACTTCTTGTCAATAAGCTGAATATTTTTGCTTTCCCCGTTATCCCGGCGGAGCACCTGTACATAGTCCTCTTGAATCAGCCGGGTCTTTTCGAGAATGCCGGAGTTTGTGTTTGCCAGCACCTCGTCCCAGAAACGCTTCCATTCGCCGTCCGTAAAACGGTAGTCGTTCAGCTTTTCCAGCTGTGTGCGCAGATTCGTGATCAGATCGGCTTCTTTATGGATGGTCAGGCGCTCATAGCCCAGCTCGCAAAGCAGTCGGATAAACTCCCTTTCTAAGTCCGCTTCACTCTGGTAAGCCTCCGAGCGCTTCGACTGCGGTTTGTATTCGGCTACAACAGTGCTTTCGCTGCTTTGGGCAACGATGTTGAAATACATGGCTCAATTAGCAATTAGTAATTAGCAATGAGCAATTACTGATTGCTCCTCCCTTCTGAGTTAATTAGCAATGAAAAATTGGTTTCTTTCATTGCTGATTTCTCATTTCTCGTAATTCGTCTTCATAGTTTTCGTGATCGAAGTGAGAATTTTGATGATTTCCTTGCAGTCCGAGTAAATACTGTCAAACGCAGCTTTTTCTATGTAGCCGCTTTCATAGAGCAATTCAAGCCAATATTCCGTTTCGTTCGCTTCTTTATAGGAAATGTACATTTTAGCGTAAAAATCAGCTTTACTCTGTGCGTGCGCCGCTTCTTTTGCGTTTGCGCCAATGCTTGTGCCGCTTCTCAAAACCTGTTTTGAGAGAACGTATTCTTTCTTTGTTTCGCAAAGAAATTGATAAAGTCTGATGATCCGCAAAGCAAAAGCCCTGCTTTTATCCAAAATCACATTTTCCTTCATTGCTCATTCCTCATTGCTAATTGCTCATTGTCTTAAAAGTCAGCAGCTTGTCCCTGTAATATTCATATTGTTTCTGCCGTGCTTCGATTTCGGCGGGAAGGCCGGAGGAAAGGTCGGTGCAAAGGGTGTCAAAACGGTCGAGAGTTGACACGATGCGTTTTTGTTCTCTTATCGTGGGTACACAGAGCGGAATACTCAGCAGAACCTCTCCGCTCAGGTGTGGAACACCTGCTCCTCGCTTCATATCATTGAGGGTTTGCTCCATATTCTTTAGAGCATAATACAAGAACTTCGGAATCATCAGACTTTGCTTTGTTTCAAACCCAAAACAATCTGTGACAAAGATAGGCTCATTCCAATATGAAACAAATCCGGCAGATGCGCCGCTTCTTGCAACAACGACAGCTTCACCTATATGATTTGACCGGTCAATATAGTAAGCCGGTTCTTGTCCGCCAAGGATGACTGGAATATCTCCGGGAATCGAATCTTTCTTCGTGATATACTCGCCTCTAAAAACATTTGCAATCAGAGAAAGTTTTACAAAGGCAAACCCAAAAACATATTGACACAGACGAATCAGGGCATTATACGCTTCTGTCTGTCTGTCTGTCTGTCTGTCTGTCTGTTAAGATTGTCTCACCCTGTGCGGCAAATGTCAAGAGCTGATCGCGATAAAATTCATATTGTTTTTTTCGGGCTTCAATCTCTGCAGGCAGACCGATGTTCAGGTCCGAGCAGATTGCGTCAAAGTTGTCAAGGACATTTATTATCCTATCCTGTACCTCTAAGGAAGGAACCGGGACCTTCACTCTACCCACCGCATTGGCATTAAACTGCTGTTGTCCACCTTTTGAAACATACTTTTCAGCCTGTTTCCAATATAGCCGGGACTTTGCAAAATGCCAGTAATACCTATTTCTAATCACTGTATTGTCAAGAACGATTTTAATCAGAAATGATGCATATACCGCAGGTTCATCACTGTCAAAAAACATTGTCTTACCGTATGTCGCTCCGGTGCGAGCGACTAATAAATCGCCTTTCTTCAATAGATACTGCATGCTTTCTTCGGTCAAATCAACATATTTTGCATCAGATGGATTGAGATAACCATATTCGTCAATGTCGGTTATCCTAACAAATCGAACATCACCTGTATCCCTTGCTTTATCTGTATAACCATAGACAAACTTCGCAACATCGCCGAGTGTCCTCCATCTGGTTTCACTCGCCTCTCCAAGGGCACCGAATGACAGCATCTTATCCCGATAGTACGCATACTGCTGTTTTCTTGCGGTAAGCTCTGTGGTAAGCTCTGTGGTAAGCTCTGTGAAATTGTCCAGTATGCGGACAATTTCACGCTGTTCCGGTAGGGGTGGAATGGGAATCAATATTCCTTTCATTTTCTCTTTTGAAACATTAAACCGAGTAGTTCCGCTTGCTGTTTTCTTTATCTGTCGTCTTAATTCATCTGAGCGAAATAGATGCTTTGAAAAATCAGGCAAAATAAGATTATTATCATCAAAGCGCAGAAAAAAGCAAAAACTATTTAGATACATTTTTTCGTCCGTTTTTGTGGTTACAACTGACGAAAATCCGCATTCATCAAGAGTTTCGGATGAACCGGTGAATATTACGTCTCCATACAGCAACAAATTTTGCTTTTCTCCGTCAGAAATTTTCACTTTCTCGCTCACATCTATTCGAAGTGATGGATTAGAATATACGTTCTTATATGTAATTAACTTTGCATTGCCCTCAACAAAATCTTCCTTAGTTTTTCCCGTTAATCCTCCCAAAAATCTTCCTAATTCACCAAGGGTTTTATATTCTACCCCATCGGTGCAAAGTTCTTGTATTAATGCTTCAAGTTTGGTCATTTGGGTGCTCTCCTGTCGATATCCATATTTTTGCCAAATTCACATCAGAAAAAGACTCACCGTTTTCAATTTGAAGGGTTGTAATTTTATAGTCAACAAATTTAACTTTTCTTATTCCTTGCGAATATAGAACAATATTATAATGCGAACAAACTATTCCCGGTGTTTCTAAAGGAATATAGCATGAGCTATATCGAATGCCCTCCGGATAAAATTCCGTTATAGCCCTGCACAATTTGTTAGTAATAGTGTATAGATTTTCTTTTCGATTCAAAACTGCAAATTTATACGGCAGTATCATTTCTTGTGGAGGATTTGTTTCATCAAGTCTTGACAAATCGCATAGCTCAACACGTCCGAAGTGTGAGTCCAAATATTCAAATAACTCTTTGTTTTTGTCACCACGAGATGGTGCAATTAAAAATGCATTTAAAACAATTCCTGCCAAAGTGAGCGACGGATTTTGAGAATTATAAGTTAAAAAACCTCCCACTTCAATATCCTCAATACATTCGTAGGTGGCAAGCACATATTGTTGCCCTGACTTCATATGAGTTTCAAGATAGCAAACAGTTTCTTCGCTTCCCAAATAAAGCGCAGTTTGTCCTTTAGCATTAGCTCTGTTCTGATTTTGATTCGGCGGCGGAGTCCATTCTTTGGGATTTGAAAAATCGGTATTATCTTTGTAATCGCGAATACGGTATAGTTTTGTTCCTTTTTTTATTACGCTTGATCCAAAATCAAAATGTATATTGAGTTTGTTAAGAAACAAATAGTTGAAAACAATCTCAAAAAGATCTCCGGCTTCCCATAAACATTCAAGTTTTGCCTTATCAATTTGATCTATTTTTCCCAATCGTATTGTGTCTAATAGTTTTTCTAACTTATATCGGAAATCGACGTATTGTTTTTCGCTCATCCCTCAATCTCCCCAATAATCCGGTCGATTTCCTCTCTCAGCTTCTGCTCCCGTGCGACGATTTCCGCAATTTCTGCATTCAACTTCACAATGTCAATCTTTTCGCGGGTGTCCTCCTGCTCCACATAGGTAGAAACAGAGAGATTATAATTGTTCTGCTTGCTGCCAACTTCGTCGTTCGGCACAAGACGGGCAAAGTACCGCTCGTCGTTACGTTCCGCCACAGCGGACACGATACGTCTGATATTGTCATCGGAAAGTCGGTTATTCTTCTTGACCTTCACAAATTCCTTGGAAGCATCAACAAACAAAATAGCGTTATCCGTCTTATTCTTTTTCAGCAGCATAATGTCAACGGAGATAGTGACATTCATAAACAGGTTGGAGGGCAGCTGAATGATGGCATCCACAAAGTTGTTATCCACCAGATACTTGCGGATCTTCTGCTCTGCCCCGCCGCGGTACATAATACCGGGGAAACAAACGATAGCTGCCGCACCGTTGGAAGCAAGCCATGAAAGGCTGTGCATAATAAACGCCATATCGCCCTTGGAGGCAGGAGCCAGCACTCCGGCAGGCGAAAAGCGCGGGTCATTGATAAGCAGCGGGTTCTTATCGCCCTCCCACGGCACGGCGAACGGCGGATTCGAGACGATCAATTCAAACGGCTGGTCATCCCCATGCTGCGGACTGAGCAGCGTATCCTCCCGGACAATACTGAACTTATCGAACTCGATGTTATGCAGGAACATATTGATGCGGCAGAGATTGTAGGTCGTCAGATCTATCTCCTGACCGTAGAAGCCCCGCTCGATATTGTCCTTTCCAAGCACCTTTTCTACTTTAAGCAGAAGAGAGCCGGAGCCGCATGCAGGGTCATAGACCTTGTTGATCTTAGTTTTTCCGATAGTACCGAGACGCGCCAACAGCTCCGAAACATCGGCAGGCGTAAAATATTGCCCGCCTTTTTTGCCTGCATTAGCGGCGTACATTCCCATCAGATACTCATACGCATCGCCGAACAGGTCGGGATTGATGCCATCAGTAGAGAACAGCGGCATCTGCGCTACGCCGTTCAGCAGCTCTACCAGCACCTTGTTGCGCTTGGCGACGGTCTCACCGATGGCCTTGCTGTTCACATCGAAATCGTCAAACAAACCTGCAAAATCATTCTCAGCGTCTCCGCTGGCGGCGCTGCTCTCAATGTGGTTGAACACCCGCTCCAGCGTCTCGTTCAGGTTGTCGTCCTTATCGGCACGGGCAAGCACATTGCAGAACAGCTCCGACGGCAGTATAAAAAATCCCTTTGTCTGTATCAGATCCTCGCGTGCGACTTCCGCCTGTTCATCGGGCAGATCGGCATAGTTAAAGTCCTTATTTCCGGCGGCGTGTTCGCCCTCGTCGATATACGCGGCGAAATTCTCCGAAATATAGCGGTAAAACATCGTGCCCAGCACATAAGATTTGAAATCCCATTCCGCCACATGCCCCGCGTGAACAAGGTCGGTAGCTATTTTATATATACGGCGGAACAGCTCGTCCCGCTCTCTATCGTTCTTTATATCAGCCATAGTTTTCACTTCTCCTGAGCGATCCACGCCGCTTCGATCTCATCAAAGGGGATATTGTTTTCCTCGCAAAAAGCCTTGATCTTCTTCATTGCCGTGATGTTCGGCTTGGTTTTGGCGTTTTCCCAACGGTTTATCGTTCCAACGGATACATTCAGCGCTTTTGCAAAGCTCTCCTGTGACAGCAGAGCTTTTTTGCGCATCACCCGTATTAACTCACTTAAAGGCATCTTCAAACCGTTCTCCTTTCGGAATATTAACACCATTATACCATAAACCTATCATTTTTCAATATTTTTTGATAAAAATCAATTTTTTTGTCACAATATAAGGCTTACGGATACCGACATGACAGATACCGTTTTCAAGTATCGGAATAAATTCTGTCGAACTTTTCGAAAAATGTTTTTTCTGCGCGCGTCGCGCATTCACCCCATGCATCAAAGCGGGCTGTTAAAAAACATGTTTTTAACAGCCCGCTTGCGTAATAACATATTAAAAAAATCGAGTATTCATAAAGTCAAATCCCTTATGAATACTCGATATGGTCTGAGTGACTGGACTTGAACCAGCGGCCTCTACCACCCCAACTCCAAAAGGAACCGGAAAATAGCCAAAATATCGTGAAAAATCGGGCTGAAATCGCGAAAAAGAGCGTTTTTCGTGCGAAAGTCGGAATAACTTTTGAAAAAACAATGTAAAACAAGGGAAAATGCTTGCACAAGACTTGCACAAAATTTGCACTTGCACTTGCGTTACATTTTTCTTTTTCTTCGGCGATTCCTTGCAATAGTGTAGTTCCATCGAACAATAGTATAACATCTATTTGTGTCATGCGTGTGTCTAACCGCAAATTTCTTTTGACACGAGCAATTTTTTGCACACTCATGGGTGTGCTTTTTTATTTGAAATCTAATAAACAAAAGGAGATAAGCAAAATGAAAACCTACAAAACCTGTGAAAGCGTCCGCATCGGTCATCCCGACAAACTCTGCGATTTTATCGCAGACTTCATCCTCGACAGATGTCTTGAAGTCGATCCCGACTCCCGTGTTGCGTGTGAGGTCATGGCAACCGGCGGAAAGATCATCGTTGCCGGTG
>ERZ824600.1237-NODE-1237-length-32635-cov-3.944997_pt1 | contig 32635 bp, 18 predicted proteins | sample MGYA00519933_ERZ824600 | MGnify/ENA primary metagenome ERZ824600 (study PRJEB31778, sample SAMEA3449178) | human gut metagenome | biome: human gut; feature: human-associated habitat; material: faeces | place: United Kingdom | collected 2010/2012 ... | reverse complement strand
ATCTGCCGTCGCTCTACCAACGCACGGTCGAGAAACGTCCGCTGAAAACCATGATATATTTCAGCGAAGTGTCGCACGACTTCGTCATTGCCCGCGAAAGCATCGACTCCACCACCCAGGAAGCCGCCATGCTTTACTACGACACCCGGGGTAATCTTCTCACCGAGACCGAATACATGCAGCTGTTGCCCTTCAACAACCGCCGTAAACTGAAACTCATGGGCCTCATGCCCGACTCGCTCGACGGTGTCGCCCTCACGACCGACGTGCTGAAAAACGTGAAACGCAGCATGCTCGTGGCCGACCGCTCGTTCAGCTACGGACTTGCCCCGCTCTTCGAGTCGGCACCCGAAAGGGTAGGGGTCTCGCTCCCCGACGACATCTTCCGCATCGGCAAGAGGGGTATCGAGTTTATCGACTGCACGACGGGCGAGATACTCCCCGAGAAGAGCGCACGCTTTGCCCAGGCCATGCAGGCTGCCGGCTTTGAAGCTCCCGCCCGCGACATCTACGGCATACCCTCGGTTATCAAACGTTGGGACAGCGGCTACTTCATCACCGACCGCAACGGCCGCCTCTTCCACCTGATGATGGTAAAAGGCGCACCCTACTGCCGACACATCGAGACCGGGTTCGAGATAAAGAACATCAAATGTCATACCGACGAAGAGATATTCTGCCACATCTTCGATACCGACAACCGTCTCTATGTACTCACGACCGACTACCGGTTGTTGCCCCTTCCGATAGAGATACCGTCGGGACGCTGCTTCATGACCTCGAACGACTTTTTCCGCACCTACAAGACAAGCGAAAAAGACACGAGCATACTTTTTGCCCTTGATCCGTCGTTTGGCTTCGTCGCACGCCACGCCGAGAAAATCGACCACTACGACGATACCCGCGAGGCTGCCTGGGAGAGACATCTCTTCCCCTTCGCAACGATGAAGACACCGGGCTATGCCCACTTCATACCCCTGCCCAACCCGGTACGCGACTTCTGCATCGTCAATCTCATGTGCTTCCTGGTGTGGGCCGCCGTCAAGCTCTACAAGCGCCGCTCGTTCAAACGCCCCGAAAACATGGGCGATGCCATCGTCATACTGCTGACAGGTATCTACGGCCTGATAGCCGTATGGCTCTTCCCCAACCGGAAATAAACCATCTATCTTCTCACCCCAAAAATTCATCGCTATTATGGAGACAACAAATGCTAAACAACAAAAAATCTCGTTTGTAGGGTTCGCCGCCTTCACGATTGTACTTTTCACCATGCCGCTGGGTCATGCCGCCATGATTATCATGGAAAAGACATTAGGAGAAACCTATCTCACCCCCGCGGCCTTCGTACTGGGGCTCCTGGGCGCCGCTCTGGCTATCTGGGGCTTCTACATGAAAAACGAAAACGGAGCCACCTTTGCCGGCCTCATCGGCGGTCTCATGACATGGACCGGGTGGATAGAGTTTACCTTCGTCTACTTTGCCCGCCGCTACAACGTAGCTCCCGCCATGGAAAACGGCGAAATCGTTACCAAACCCGAATACCTCGTCATGATGTCGTCGGTAGGTTTCCTGGCCATTATCCTCATGTTCTACATATTCAGTGCCCGCACCCGCTGTGTCTTTTTCAGCTGGATACAGAAGGCGCTGCGCATCAACCGCCACGAAGAGTCGCTGCACACGGTACACAGCAACCACTCGCTTACCACCTTTGTCGAGACCAATATCCTGCTGTGGGCCTGCTATCTGTTATTGATGTTTGCCTACGACGACCAGATTCTGGGCGACCGGCACCCCGTCACGGCCTTCATAGCCTTCGGCAGCCTCGTGTGGTCGGCCTATCTCTTTGTAAAACTCATGAAAATCCGCAAAATAGGCTACGCCATACGTTATGCCATTCCCACGGTCATCATCTTCTGGAATTTCGTCGAAATTCTCGGCCGCTGGGACATCTTCCACGAAATATGGACCGAACCGGGCCAGTACAAGACCGAAATCATCATCATGTTCGTTGTCTTCCTGCTCTTCTCGGCCGGACTCTTCTTCCGCAAAAAACATGTAACCAAATAATTCTATTCACCTTTAATCAAAAAGTCCTATGAAGAAACTTTTACTCTTCACGGCGTTCCTCAGCTGTTTTGCTTTGGGACACGCACAGACCAAAACCGTGGCTGTGGAAACAGCCGGTACGCTCAGTACCCTCCTTACCGCCGATGAGGCCGCTACCCTGACCGCCCTCACCGTAACCGGCTCTATCAACAAAGCCGACCTCGACACCCTCAACGGCATGCCTGCCTTGGCTACCCTCGACCTGAGTGGAGCCAACATCGTGGCATCTACCGACGGTGAAGTTTCTTACGCCGAGAACACCATTCCCGAAGCAACCTTCATGAGCAATGAGGCTCTTGTTTCGGTACTCTTCCCCGCCTCGCTCCAATATATCGGAACCGAAGCCTTCGCCGACTGTATCAACATCAAGGCCATCGACCTGAGCGCTTGTCCCGAACTCGTAACGGTGGGTTACAGAGCCTTCGGTGGTATCGACGGTCTTGAAAGCCTCTCTTTCAACGGCTGCTCCAAACTCACCACCATCGACGAATATGCTTTCTCCAACGACTTCTACATCGCCACCATCGACTTCACCGGCTGCACCAGCCTCTCCACAATCGGGGCCAATGCCTTCAACAACGTGCGCGAAGCCCTCACGACGCTCGACCTGAGCGATTGCACGTCGCTCACCGTCATCGGAAAGAGCAGCTTCAAATCGTTGAAGAAAATGACCTCGCTCACTCTTCCCGAGAATGTCGAAATCATCGGTATGGGTGCCTTCTACTCCTGCCATTCGCTCGAAACCATCACCCTGCCCGCTTCGGTCGATTCCATCGCTCCCCACTCTTTCGGACAACCCAAAGCGATGAAGACTGTCGTATGCCTCGGCACCGATACCCGCGCCGCCGAAATGGCTTTCTCCAACAACACCTACATCTCTTCGCCCTCGACCAAACCTGCTGAGGAGAACTACACCGACAAGGGCTACACCCTCGTCGTGCCCAAAGGCTGTGCCGACACCTACCGCGCCGGCATCGAGTGGGCCAAGTTCCCCGTCATCAACGAGTCGACTTCTGCCATCGAGAGCGTTGAAAGCAACAGCACAACGGCCGTTTACGCTACTGCCGACGCCATCGTTGTCGAAGGCGCCGCTGCCGGCACACCGGTAACCGTCATCGCCCTGAGTGGCGCTCAGGTGAAGAGTGCCGTGGCCGACGGTTCGGCTCTCTCGCTGACCCTCGACATGAAGGGTATCTTCCTGGTAAAAGTGGGCAACGAGGTATTCAAAGTCGTTCTCTAAACACTTCGTTTCTCTCACATACAGAAACCCCCGTCGGCCGGTTGGCCAACGGGGGTTTCGTTTTATCCGCAGCGGGAAGTTGACACAGAAAGACTGATTTTCTGCACGATTCACCCCCCACGATATGTACTAACTCTTCCGAAAAAAGACTAAAACAGGTAAAACAAAAAAGGCCGCCTGCCCTATGGCAAGCGGCCTTTCGGCTCTTCAGGTAGGACTTGAACCTACGACCCTCTGATTAACAGTCAGATGCTCTAACCGACTGAGCTACTGAAGAAGATAACATTCCTAAAAATGCAGGGCAAAAGTAATGCGTTATTTCCAATTATGCAATATATTTGTGGAAAAATTTCTCACTCTTTTTTGAAAATAACCTTCAAGATATGCGCAACGCCCTGTTTTCGCCCCGAAATCTGGCTCTGACGGCCGCCCTCCTCCTCACGGGAAACCTCCTCACGGCCCAAAACAACGACAAGACCTTCGATACCGCCAAGAGCATCTCGGTATTCAACTCGGTGCTGAAAGAGCTCAACACACTCTATGTCGACACGTTCGACCTCGACAAGATGATGGAAAAGGGCATCAACACCATGCTCTACACGCTCGACCCCTATACCACCTACATTCCCGAAACCGAGACCGAAGACTTCAAGTTCATGACCACGGGCGAATATGGAGGCATAGGCTCGCTCATTACCTACCGCGACAGCTTTACCTACATTGCCGAGCCTTACGAGGGACTGCCCGCCCAGGTGTGCGGACTGAAAGCCGGCGACAAGATTCTGCGGGTCGACTCGGTATCGGCCGTGGGACTGCCGTCGGACAAGGTGAGCGAACGGCTTAAAGGCCCGGCCAACACCATCGTGCGCGTCGTCGTAGAACGTCCCGAGACGCTCGACACACTCACCTTCGACATCGTGCGCAAGAAAATCACCCTGCCGGCCGTACCCTACTACGGTGTGCGCGACGGAGGGGTGGGCTATATCTACCTGCAAAGCTTCACCGACAAGGCGGCTGCCGAAGTGAAAGAGGCCTTCATCGACCTGAAAAAGAACAGCCACATCTCCTCGCTCATACTCGACCTGCGGAGCAACCCCGGCGGTATTCTCGACGAGGCGCTGCAAATCATCAACTACTTCGTGCCCAAAGGCACCGAGATACTCTCGACCCGCGGCCGCATCAGCCAGTGGGACAAGACCTACAAGACCACCCAGAAACCTCTCGACGAGAAAATACCGCTGGTCGTTCTCATCAACAGTGAGTCGGCCTCGGCCTCGGAAATCGTGGCCGGTACGCTGCAAGACCTCGACCGCGCCGTCGTCGTGGGCGAACGCTCCTTCGGCAAGGGCCTCGTGCAGACCACCCGACCGATGCCCTACAACGGCATGATAAAAATCACCACCTCGAAATACTACATTCCCAGCGGCCGCTCGATACAGGCCATCGACTACTCCCACCGCAACGCTGCCGGACGTGCCGAACGTATTCCCGACAGCCTCACCACCGCCTATACCACCGCAGCCGGACGCATCGTGCGCGACGGTGGCGGCATCACTCCCGACGTGAAAGTGGAACTGGAACAGATACCCAACATCGTGTACTACCTGGTCAACGACATGTACATCTTCCGCTACGCCACCCGCTTTGCCCAGCAACACGACACGATAGCCCCCATCGAGGCATTTGTCATAGACGACGAGATATACAACGACTTCAAGGCGTATGTGCAGAGCCAGAACTTCACCTACGACCGCCGCTCCCAGAAGGTTCTCGACGAGTTGCGCAAATGGGCCGAGTTTGAAGGCTACCTCACCGACATCACCCCCGAAATCGACTCCCTGTCGAAGAAGTTGTCGCACAACCTCGACCACGACTTTGCCAACTTCCGCGACGAAATAGCCGAGCAGCTCGCCTTCGAAATCGTCAAGCGCTACTACTACCAGAAGGGAGAGATATGCGAGAGCCTCAAAGACGACCCCATCGTAACACGCGCTGAAGAGATACTCCTCGAGCCCGAACAGTACCGCGCGATATTGCAGCCCGGGAAAGCCTCCGACAAAAAGGAGAAGAAGTCATGAGCGCGACAACACCGCTTCTCGACCCCTTCGGCTACTGTCCGCACTGCGGCTCGGCCCGATTTGTCGGTAACAACGCCCAGTCGAAGCGCTGCCTCGACTGCGGCCTCATCTACTACATCAACCCCAAGGCGGCGGTCGTGGCCCTCATCACCAACGACGAAGGCGACATACTCGTGTGCCGCCGCGCCAAAGAGCCGGCCCGCGGCACGCTCGATCTGCCGGGCGGATTTACCGACCTCGACGAGACCGCCGAGAAGGCCGTGGCCCGCGAAGTGCGGGAAGAGACCGCTCTCACCGTCGTCGCCACGCGTTACCTCTTCTCCCTGCCCAACCTCTACACCTACGGCGGACTTACCGTACCTACGATGGATCTCTTCTTTGAATGTCGCGTAGCCGACACCCGGGGGCTCGAAGCCCACGACGATGTAGCTGCCGCCCGGTTTATGAAACGCGACGAAATCGACCCCGCCGACTTCGGACTGGCCTCGATACGCCGCGGCATCGCCCGTATTCTGGGGCGGGCGGCCGAGTAGCCCACCCACACTCTTTCCCTCACCGAAACCCCACCCGCAATAGCCCGATACCCGCCGCAACGCTCTGCGGAGAGAAAGGGTAGGAGAGGGGCACCCCCGCACCCCCTCCACACCGCCGCTCCGCAGCAGGCGGAGAGAGACATTCACACCCATCGCCACGGGAGAGGCCGTCAACAAAAAATTTTCACCGGCTTGCCATTGCCCGAGCTTTTCACTACCTTTGTCTGCTCATCAAAACAAGAAATTCCGTGGCAAAAGAGATGGTCGAAACCCCGCTCATGAAGCAGTACATCGAGATGAAAGCCGTTCACCCCGATGCCATACTGCTGTTCAGGGTAGGAGACTTTTACGAAACCTTTTCCGACGACGCCATCACGACGTCGGAGATACTGGGCATCACCCTCACCCGGCGGGCCAACGGAGCCGCCCAGTATGTCGAGCTGGCAGGCTTTCCCCACCATGCTCTCGACACCTATCTGCCCAAACTGGTACGCGCCGGCAAGCGGGTCGCCATCTGCGAACAGCTCGAAGACCCGAAACTGGCCAAGAAGCTCGTCAAGCGCGGCATCACCGAGCTGGTAACCCCCGGCGTCTCCATCGACGACAACATACTCGACCATAAGGAGAACAACTTCCTGGCCGGCGTACACTTCGGCAAGAACGGGCAGTGCGGCGTGGCCTTCCTCGACATCTCCACCGGCGAATTCCTCACGGCCGAGGGCAACTACGACTATGTCGACAAGCTGCTGGGAAATTTCCAGCCCAAAGAGATACTCTTCGAGCGCAGCCACCGCAAACAGTTCGAGGAGCACTTCGGCAACCGCTACTTCACCTTCGAACTCGACGACTGGATATTCACCGAGGAGGCGGCCACCGAACGGCTGCTGCGCCACTTCGGCACCAAAAACCTCAAAGGTTTCGGCGTGCAGAATCTCAAACTGGGCATCGTCGCCTCGGGCGCGCTGCTGCACTACCTCGACATTACCCAGCACACCCACATCTCACACATACTCTCCCTGGCCCGCATCGAGGCCGACCGCTACGTGCGCCTCGACAAGTTTACCGTGCGCAGCCTCGAACTGCTCTCCACGATGAACGAAGGCGGCAAGAGCCTGCTCGACATCATCGACCGCACGGTGAGCCCCATGGGTGCGCGCCTGCTCAAACGGTGGATTACCTTCCCGCTGAAAGAGGTGGCCCCCATACGCGACCGTCAGGAGGTGGTAGAGTTTTTCTTCCGCCACCCCGAAGCCAAGGAGCTCATCGACCGCCAGCTCGCGCTCATCGGCGACCTCGAACGCCTCATCTCCAAAGTGGCCGTGGGGCGCATCACCCCGCGTGAGACGGTGCAGTTGCGGGTGGCCCTGTCGGCCATAGAGCCGATACGCGACTGCTGCCAGTCGGCCGACGAAGAGGTGCTCCGCCACATCGCCGCACAACTCAACCCCTGCACCCTCATACGCGACCGCATCGAGCACGAAATCTCGCCCGACGCCCCCTCGCTCACCAACCGCGGTGGCATCATTGCCCGCGGCGTGAATGCCGAACTCGACGAGCTGCGCGAAATCTCGGGCTCGGGCAAGGACTACCTCCTGCACCTGCAACAGCGCGAGAGCGAACGCACCGGCATTCCCAGCCTCAAAATCGGCTACAACAACGTCTTCGGCTACTACATCGAGGTGCGCAACACCCACAAGGACAAGGTGCCCGAAGAGTGGATTCGCAAACAGACCCTCGTCAGCGCCGAGCGCTACATCACCCAGGAGCTGAAAGAGTATGAAGAGAAAATTCTCGGCGCCGAAGAGAAGATACTCGCGCTCGAAACACGCCTCTTCAACGACCTGGTGCAGGCCGTCGCCGACTACATTCCGGCCATACAGCTCGACGCCAACCTCATAGCCCGCATCGACTGCCTGCTCTCCTTTGCCAAGGCGGCCGAGGAGTACCACTACATACGCCCCGAGGTGAACGACTCCCTCACCATCGACATCAAGGAGGGACGGCACCCCGTCATCGAACGGCAGATGCCTCCCGGCGAGAGCTACATCTCCAACAGCGTAACGCTCGACAACGACCACCAGCAAATCATCATGATTACGGGTCCCAACATGGCCGGTAAGTCGGCCCTCCTGCGACAGACAGCCCTCATCGTCATCATGGCGCAGATAGGCAGCTATGTGCCGGCCGAAGCCGCCCACATAGGCATTGTCGACAAGGTCTTCACCCGCGTGGGTGCCTCGGACAACATTTCGCTGGGCGAGTCGACCTTCATGGTGGAGATGAACGAGGCGGCCGACATTCTCAACAACCTCTCCGACCGCAGCCTCGTGCTCTTCGACGAGCTGGGCCGCGGCACCAGCACCTACGACGGCATCTCCATCGCCTGGGCCATCGTAGAGTACATACACGAGCACCGGCGCGCCCGGGCCAAGACCCTCTTTGCCACCCACTACCACGAACTCAACGAGATGGAGAAGAGCTTCCACCGCATTGCCAACTACAACGTATCGGTAAAGGAGGTCGACAACCGGGTCATCTTCCTGCGCAAACTGGTACGCGGCGGCAGCGAACACAGCTTCGGTATACACGTGGCCCGGCTGGCCGGCATGCCCCAGACCATCGTGCAACGGGCCAACGAGATACTCCACCAGCTCGAAACCGACAACCGCCAGAACGGCATCGCCGTGCCCCAGGAAAAGAAAAAATCCACGGCCGGCGGCGGAGGCATGCAGCTCAGCTTCTTCCAGCTCGACGACCCCGTACTCTCGCAGGTACGCGACGAAATTCTGCACACCGACATCAACAACCTCACCCCCGTAGAGGCACTCAACAAGCTCAACGACATACGCAAAATCATTACCGGCAAATAACCCATGACCGCACAAGACTTTGAAATCATGGCCCCGGTGGGGTCGTACGAATCGCTCACCGCCGCCATTCAGGGCGGTGCCCACTCGATATACTTCGGCGTCGAAGGACTGAACATGCGGGCCCGCAGCTCCAACAACTTCACCCTCGACGACCTGCGCGAGATAGCCCGCATCTGCCAGGAACATGGACTGAAAAGCTACCTCACCGTCAACACGGTCATCTACGACAGCGACATCGACCTCATGCACCGCATCATCGACGCCGTGCGCGAGGCCGGCATCTCGGCCATCATCGCCAGCGACATCGCCGCCATGACCTACGCCCGCAGCATCGGGGTAGAGGTGCACCTGTCGACTCAGCTCAACATCACCAACGTCGAGGCACTCGAATTTTACGCCCGGTATGCCGACGTCGTGGTACTCGCCCGCGAGCTCAACCTCGACCAGGTGGCCCACATCTACGCCGAAATCGAACGCCGCCACATCACCGGCCCGAGCGGCAAGCCGGTGCGCATCGAAATGTTTGCCCACGGCGCCCTGTGCATGGCCGTCTCGGGCAAGTGCTACCTGAGCCTCCACGAGATGAACGCCTCGGCCAACCGCGGCGCCTGCATGCAGGTGTGCCGCCGCGGCTACACCGTGCGCGACAAGGAGAGCGACATCGAACTCGATATCGACAACCAGTATATACTCTCGCCCAAAGACCTGAAAACCATACACTTCATCAACCGCATGATGGAGGCCGGCGTGCGCGTGTTCAAAATCGAAGGCCGCGCCCGCAGCGCCGAGTATGTGCGCACCGTCGTCGAGTGTTACCGCCAGGCCGTAGAGAGCGTCATCGACGGCAGCTACGGCGACGAGAAAATCGCCGCCTGGGACACCCGCCTGGCCCAAGTCTTCAACCGCGGATTCTGGAACGGCTACTACCTCGGCCAACGGCTGGGCGAGTGGAGCCACACCTACGGCTCCGAAGCCACCCGCGTGAAGGTCTACATAGGCAAGGGGGTGAAATACTACTCCAACCTCGGGGTAGCCGAGTTTATCGTCGAGACCCAGTCGCTGCACGTCGGCGACGAAATCGTCATCACCGGCCCCACGACGGGCGCCATCATCACCACCGTCGAAGAGATGCGCGTCGACCTCAAACCGGTCGAAGAGGCCGTCAAGGGCGACCACTTCTCGATAAAGCTCGACCAGAAGATACGCCCCTCGGACAAACTCTACAAATGGGTCGCCCCCGAAACCCTCAAACGATGAAGCGCGAAACGCCCGTAACCGTCATCACCGACGACGGCACACCCACCCTCTACCTGCCCGGCCTCGACGAGCACTACCATTCGGTGCGGGGAGCCGTGGCCGAGTCGATGCACGTCTACATCAAGACCGGCCTCGAAGCCTGCGGGCGGGAAACGGTCGACCTCTTTGAGTGTGGCTTCGGCACCGGGCTAAACGCATTTCTCACCCTCCTTGCCGCCGGACAAAGCCGCCGGCACATACACTACACCGTGGTCGAAGCCTTCCCGCTTGATGCCGAACGGGCCATCGGCCTTGCCTACCCCGAAACGATACAGCCCGGCAGCCGCCCCCTCTTCGAGCAGCTGCACCGCTGCGAGTGGGAGAGAGAGGTGGCCATCACCCCCTTTTTCACGCTGCACAAGGTCGGGGCCGACCTCACCGACTACCCCTTGGGCGACGAAAGCTACGACGTGATTTACTACGACGCCTTCGCCCCCGAAAAACAGCCCGAGCTGTGGAGCGCCGAACTGCTGTGCCGTGTAGCCCGCTCCCTGCGCAGGCGAGGGGTACTCTCGACCTACTGCGCCAAAGGCGAGGTGCGCCGCCGCCTGCAACAGGCAGGGCTCGTCGTGCAACGCACCCCCGGCCCGCCGGGCGGGAAACGCGAAATACTGCAAGCCCGCCGCCCCGACGGCTCCGACACATAAAAAAATAAGTTAATAAACCGGGAGGTCCCCCAGCGATACGAAGTTTTTTCTATTTTTGTTTCAAAGATTTACCGCAATGAAAAAAAATACCATTCGCCATATAGCCTGTGCCCTGCTGTGCAGCGCCGTGCCGCTGGCAACACCGGCACAGAAGGCCGTCCGCATCGAACAGCCCGCCTACATCTTCGACCGTGCGCAACTCCTGTACAATGAGGGAAACTACGCCGGCTGCATCGACCTCCTGACCGCATACCGCAAAGAGGCCACCCGCACCATCGACAAGGCCAAGGCCGACTTCCTGATTGCCGCTTCGGCCTACGCTTCGCGCGAGCCAAACGCCCTCGACCTCATCGAAGGCTACCTCGCCGACCACCCCAAGACCCCGCACAGCACCGAGGCCCAACTCCTGCAAGGACACTGCTACTTCGACCGCGGCGACTACGACAAGGCGCTCAAAATATACCGTGCCATCGACATCGACAAGCTCTCACCCGAAAAACAGGGCGACCTGCTGCTGCACCTCGGCTGCACCTATGTAGAGAAAGGCGATACCGAACAGGCCGCTCCCTGCTTCGCCGCTATTATCGAAGTGGGCGGTCCCTACGAGAAGGCCGCCCTTTACCACGACGCCCACCGCCGTTACCTCGAAGGCAAATACGAGAGCGCCGAGAGCGAGCTGCTGCCCATCGCCGACGACCCGACATTTGCCCGCCAGGCCACGGCCCTGCTCGCCCAGTGCCGCTTTGCCCGGGCCAACTATCCCGAGGCCATCGAAACGGCCGGCCGGTACATGGAGCGCTATCCTGCCGACTCGACCTACTACGAGATGGAACGTATTCTCGGCGAGAGCCACTTCCGCACGGGCGACAACACCCAGGCCATCAAATACCTCTCGGGCTACACCACCTACTGCACTGCACCACAACGCAGCAGCCACTACGCCCTGGGTATGGCCTACTATCAAACGGGAAAATACCTCGAAGCCATCGAACAGCTGGGGAGGGTTACCGACCGGAAAGATGCCTTGGCACAAAGCGCCTACCTCTTCATCGGGCAGAGCTACCTGCGGCTCAACGACCCCACCAACGCCCGTCTGGCCTTCGAGATGGCCTCACAATACGACTTCGACCCGCAGGTGCAGGAGGCCGCCCTGTACAACTACGCCCTCACGCTGCACGCCGCCACCTTCTCGCCCTTTGCCGAGTCGGTTACCGTGTTTGAGAAATTTCTCAACCTCTTCCCCCGGTCGCAACACGCCGACACCATCAACGACTACCTCGTCGACGTCTACATGACCACCCGCAACTACGAGAGCGCACTCAACTCCATCAACAAGATACAGCACCCCACGGCCAAAATCTATACCGCCAAGCAACGTATCCTCTACCGGCTCGGCACCGAATGTTTTGCCAACAACGACCTGAAACGGGCCGCCGACTACTTTACCCAGGCCATCGCCCTGGGTAACTACGACCGCGAAGCCAAGGCCGATGCCTACCTGTGGCTCGCCGAGTGCCGCTACCGCGAAGGAGACTACACCGGGGCCGCCCAGAACGACCGCCTCTACCTGCAAACCGCCTCTGCGGTCGACCCGCTGGTCTATTACAACCTCGGATACGCCAGCTTCAAACAGCACGACTTTGCCGGGGCACAATCGCAATTCACCCAATACATCAAGAGCGAAACGCCCGACGAAAACCGGCTGCCCCGCATCGCCGACGCCTGTACCCGCCTGGCCGACTGCCTCTACGGACAGCGCCGCTTTGCCGAGGCCGAAGCCACCTACAACAAGGCCGTAGCCCTCTATCCCGCCATGGGCGACTACGCCCTCTACCAGCAGGGTTTCATGGCCGGACTGCAAAAGAAACAGGCCGAAAAGATTGCCGCCATGCAACAGCTGCGGCAACGCTACCCGCAATCGGACTACATCGACGAAGCCTGGCTCGAAGAGGGCCTCGCCCACGTCGCCCTCCACGACGGAAAGGCTGCCGCCTGCTTCACCGCCCTGCTCGAAAAATATCCCGACCAGGCAACTGCCCGCAAAGCCGGCGTGCAACTGGGCATGCTCTACTACAACGACAAACAGCCCCAGAAAGCCATCGCCACCTACAAGAGCGTCATAGCCGACTACCCCGGCACCGAAGAGGCCCACATCGCCCTGCAAGACCTCAAAGCCGTGTATGTGGCCCAGAACGATGTCGACGCCTATGCCGCCTACCTGAAAACCCTCGGCGGAAACGTATCGACCGAAATCTCGGAACTCGACTCCCTCTCGTTCCTCACCGCCGAACGCGCCTTCCTCAAAACCCCCAATGCCGCCTCGGCCAACCAGCTCCAACAATACCTCAAAAAATACCCCCGCGGAGCCTACACCCTGCCGGCACACCACTACCTGAGCCTCTACTACTACGACCGCAAGGAGTATGGCAAAGCCCGCAAGGAACTCACCACCGTGCTGCAAACGCCCAATAATCCCTATACCGAAGAGGCCCTCACCCGCCTGGCCGACATACAGGAGAAGAGCAAAGAGTATCCCGAAGCCTTTGTCAGCTACCAGAAACTCGAACGTCTCGCCTCCCGCAAGGAGTCGCGGCAACTGGCACGCCTGGGCATGCTGCGCACCGCCGTGCAGCTGGGCGACAACCGGGCCGTGATAGAGGTATCGGCACGCCTGCTGGCCGACCCCACCCTCTCGCCCGAACACATACGCGACGCACGGGCCGCACGGGCCGGCAGCTTCATCGCCCTGGGCGATTCGGCACAGGCCGCCGGCGAATGGGAGAAACTCGCCGAAGACCCCCGCACCGAGACCGGCGCCAAAGCCGCTTACCAGCTGGCCCAGTACCACTTCGACAAGGGCGACGACACCCAGGCCGAAGCCGTCGTCAACCGCCTGCTCGAAGACGGCACCTCGCACCAGTACTGGCTGGCCCGCGGATTCATCGTGCTGGCCGACGTCTATACCCGACGGGGCGACACCTTCAAAGCCCGGCAATACCTGCTGAGCCTCCAAAACAACTACACCGCCGACGACGACATCAAGGAGCGTGTCGCCGTGCGCCTCGAAAAACTTGAACCTGCAAACACCGACGTACAATGAATACCCGCCATATCACCCTGCTGCTCTTTGCCGTGCCGGCCCTCTTCGGCGCCAGCGCCCAGACCGACAACAAAAACACCCTGCAACGTTCCGTAACCACCGAAAAGGAGTTTACCCCCATCGTGCAGGACGCCTCGAAAATCAACGTCATACCCGAGATGGAGGTATCGGCCTCGGCACGCCCCGACATACGATACACCGAGTGGAAAAACGCCCGCAACGAGACACCCACCCTCGACCTGCTTCCGGCCGGCGACGGCGGTGTCGAAGCCCCCGACCGCCAGCGGGGATATGCCCAGATAGAGATGGGCAACTATCTCAACATCAACGCCAATGCCGGTATTCGCATCGTCGACAGGCAGCGCGACCAGTTGCTGTTCTGGTACAGCCACAACTCGACCAACGGCACCCTCGCTTACCTCACCGACAACAACAAGACCCACCAGCGCCGCAACGACAACAAGCTGAATCTTGCCTATACCCACACCTTCGACCGCGCCAGCTGGAACACCACGGCCTACTACCGCTACAACGGCTTCAACTACTACGGCATGCCCCTCTACAACATCGACAAGAACCGTCTTGCCGGGCTCAGCACCACCACCGACCAGCAGACCGTGCAACACTACGGCTTCGACACCCGCATCGCCTCCAAACCCAATAAGGAGTTCAACTACACCGCCGAGATAAGCTACCGGGGCTACAACAGCGACCTCGGCCTCTTCTACGGCCAGCGCGGCGTACTCGAAAACCACCTCAGCACCCGACTCGACGGCAGTGCCCCCCTGGGCGACAACTACCTCATAGGTGTGGCCGTGGGCATGGACAATCTCATCTACAATCGCTGCGACCGTGAAAACTATACGGTGCTGCGGGCCAATCCCTACTTCGGCATCGAAAAGGAAGCCCTGAAATTCAGAGCCGGTGCCGTTGTCGACCTCTCGATTCACGACAACACCATCTTCCGCATCGCCCCCGACGTGCAGCTGGAATGGGAATTTGAAAAACTCTGGTTTCTCTACACCAGCCTCACCGGAGGCAAGAGCCTCAACACCTGGGAGAAGATGAGTGCCATCACCGCCTATGTCGACCCCAGCCGCAAGATGAGCAACACCTACACGCCGGCCGACTTCACCGTGGGATTGCGCACCGCCACCTTCAAGCAGCTGCACTTCACCCTCTACGGCGGCATCAAATACAGCATCGACGCCCTCTTCGACTACCGCTGGCAATACATCGAGGCCACCGGCACCGGCGGCCGCCTCACCCGTCCAGTGGTCAGCTTCTACGCCACCGACGCCTATGCCTGGAAAGCCGGTTTTGAGATACAGTACAACCCGCGCGACTTCTTCAAGGCCCACCTCGCCTGGGAACACAACGAGTGGCACCAGCAGGGCAGCAAGGCACGCATACGCTCGTCGCAACCCCGCAACGAGTGGAAAGCCGGCGTAACGGTAGTGCCCATTCGCCCGCTCGACATCTCGGCCGACCTCTACTTTGCCGACGGTCTCGGATACCGCAACCTCACAGAGGGCATGGTCGACTACCCCTCCTCGGGAAACCTCCCCAACATCGTTACCCTCAACCTCGGCGCCATATACCGACTCAACAAGCACATACACTTCTCGGCCCAGCTCAACAACCTGCTCTCCAAACGCACCGACCTCTTCTACGGAATGCCGGCACAACGCTTCCATTTTCTCGTAGGAGCGGGGGTTGTTTTCTGAGAATTTAGAGAGGAAAAGAAAATTTTAACGACAAAATAGCTGACTGTCAATCGCTTTTTTTCTACTTTTGCAGGCGAAAATAAAAGAAGCGACAGAAAATGCCGAAAAATTTAGTCATTGTAGAGTCGCCTGCCAAGGCAAAAACGATCGAAAAATTTTTAGGAAAAGATTATAAAGTCTTATCGAGTTACGGCCACATCCGAGACCTGAAAAAGAAAGATTTCAGTGTCGACATAGACCATAACTTCAACCCCATATACGAAATACCCTCCGACAAGAAACATCTCGTCGAGACCCTGAAAGAAGAGGCCGCCAAGGCCGACATGGTGTGGCTCGCTTCCGATGAAGACCGCGAAGGAGAAGCCATCGCCTGGCACCTCTACGAGGTACTCGGGCTCAACCCCGAAAAGACCCGCCGTATCGTCTTCCACGAAATCACCAAAAGCGCCATACTCAACGCCATCGAGCACCCGCGCAACATCGACATCGACCGCGTCAACGCCCAGCAGGCACGCCGCGTGCTCGACCGCATCGTGGGCTTCGAGCTGTCGCCCGTGCTGTGGAAAAAGGTAAAACCCGCCCTCTCGGCCGGCCGCGTGCAGTCGGTCGCCGTGCGGCTCATCGTCGAGCGGGAGAGAGAAATCGAGCAGTTTGTGAGCGAAGCCTCCTACCGCATCGTAGCCACCTTTGCCGTAGCCACCCCGGCCGGTGAGACCGTCGAGATGAAAGCCGAGCTCAACACCCGCCCCAAAACCAAAGAAGAGGCTCTCGCCCTGCTCAATGCCTGCCGCGACGCCCGCTTCACCATCGAAGAGGTGCAGGTAAAGCCCGCCCGCAAATCGCCGGCCGCCCCCTTCACCACCTCGACCCTCCAACAGGAGGCCGCGCGCAAGCTGGGCCTGTCGGTGGCACAGACCATGATTATTGCCCAGCGCCTCTACGAGTCGGGATTCATCACCTATATGCGTACCGACTCGGTCAATCTCTCCTCCCTCGCCCTGAACACCTCCAAGGCCGAAATCCTCAAAACCTGGGGAGAGAGATACCAGCACACCCGCAACTACCACACCAAGACCAAAGGCGCCCAGGAGGCCCACGAAGCCATACGCCCCACCTACATCGACCATCACGACATCGAAGGGTCGGCCCAGGAAAAACGCCTCTACGAACTCATCTGGAAACGCACCATCGCCTCACAGATGAGCGATGCCGAGATAGAAAAGACCACAGCCGTCATCGACATCTCGGGCCGCAAGGAGAAATTCATCGCTACGGGCGAAGTGCTGAAATTCGACGGTTTCCTGCGTGTCTACAACGAGTCGACCGACGACGAAGGCGAGAACGGCGAAGGCAACAGCAAGATGCTGCCCCCCCTCGCTGCGGGCGAAGAGTTGCCGGCCCTCGAAATCGAGGCCACCGAGCGTTTCACCCAACGGCCGCCCCGCTACACCGAGGCCTCGCTCGTGCGCAAGCTCGAAGAGCTGGGCATAGGCCGCCCCTCGACCTACGCCCCCACCATATCGACCATACAGCAACGCGAGTATGTAGAGCGCGGCGACCGTCCCGGCACCGAACGCTCCTACAATGTACTCACCCTCAAAAACGGGAAAATCTCCGATAAGGAGAAGACCGAAACCGTCGGAGCCGAAAAGGGCAAACTGCTGCCCACCGACATCGGCATCGTAGTCAACGACTTCCTTACCGAACACTTTCCCGAAATACTCAACTACAACTTCACGGCCCAGGTCGAGAGCAAGTTCGACGAAGTGGCCGAGGGAAAGACCGAGTGGAACAAGTCGATTGAAGACTTCTATACCCTCTTCCACCCCGTAGTCGAAGAGGCCCTCTCGCTGCGCCTCGAACACCGCGTAGGCGAACGCCAGCTCGGTATCGACCCCAAGAGCGGACGCCCCGTATCGGTGAAGATAGGCCGCTTCGGCCCCCTGGTACAGATAGGCCTCCCCGAAGACAAGGAAAAGCCCCTCTTCGCCTCGTTGCAGAAGGGACAGTCTATCAACACCATCACCCTCGACGAAGCCCTGAAACTCTTTGACCTGCCTCGCACGCTGGGCGAGTACGAAGGCGAGACCATCACCGTATCGACCGGCCGCTTCGGCCCCTACATACGCCACAACGGAAAGTATGTGTCGCTGCCCAAAGAGTATGCCCCGCAGACCGTCTCCTACGACGAAGCCGTGGCTCTCATCGAGAAAAAGCGCGAAGAAGAGAAAAACCGCCTCATCAAGAGTTTCCCCGAAAACGGCGACCTCGAAATCCTCAACGGACGCTTCGGCCCCTACATCGCCTACAAGGGCAAGAACTACAAAATACCCAAAGGCACCAAACCCGAAGAGTTGTCGAGCGACGACTGCCTGAAAATCATCGAGAACGACAGTCAGCCCAAAGCCAAAGCCCGCCGGGCACCGCGCAAGAAATAGAAACAAGGGTGGAAGCTACCCCTCACATCATACAACAAAAGCACCGGAAAAAATCCGGTGCTTTTGTTTTTATCACCTCACCTTGACGCGACACAATCGCCCAGAGAGAGAAACATAATCGTAAACGAATCGTAAAACGGAAAAAGAAAAATCACAAACAGGAGAAACAGGGCACCCGGTCAACCCCGGCAAGAGAAGAGCAGGGGAGAGGGGTTGCTACTCGGTCGGTGAGAGCAACAGCTCCTCGACGCGGTCAAGAATAGGGTAGAGGTCGGCCAGCGTCTCGGCCCGCAACATGGCAATGCGTGTCTCGCGGAAGTGGGGGATACCCTTGAAAAGCGGAGTAGCCGCCAGGTGTCGCCGTATGTGCAGAATACCGCGACGCTCATCGAGCCGCGCTACACTCTCGCGCAACTGGCGCCGCAAGACCTCCATCTTGGCACTCACCGTAAGGGGCGTTACGGCACCCTCGCGCAGATACTGCTTCATCTCGCCGAAAATCCACGGCGCCCCTATCGAGGCCCGGCCCACCATCACGCCATCGACCCCGTAGCGGTCGAACGCCTCGCGAGCCTTTTCGGGCGTCGTGATATCGCCGTTGCCGATAATGGGAATCGTCATGCGGGGATTCTCCTTCACCCGTCCGATGAGCGACCAGTCGGCCTCGCCCGTGTACATCTGGCTGCGGGTGCGGCCGTGAATGGCCAGGGCGGCAATGCCGCAATCCTGCAACTGCTCGGCCAGCTCCACGATGATGCGCGAGTCGTGGTCCCAGCCCAGGCGGGTCTTCACCGTCACGGGCAGCTTCACCGCCTGCACCACCGCCCGGGTGATGGCCAGCAGCAGCGGCACGTTGCGCAGCATGCCCGACCCGGCCCCCTTGCCGGCCACCTTCTTCACCGGGCAGCCGAAGTTGAGATCGATAACATCGGGACGCGCCGCCTCGCAGATGCGGGCCGCCTCGACCATCGAGTCGACATCGCGGCCGTAAATCTGTATCGCCACCGGCCGCTCGGCCTCGGCAATGGAGAGCTTGGCCTGTGTCTTGCCCACAAAGCGGATGAGCGCGTCGCTCGACACAAACTCGGTCGTTACCATGTCGGCACCGAACTCCTTGCACAGGAGGCGGAAAGGAGCGTTGGTAACATCTTCCATCGGAGCCAGGAAGAGCGGGCGTTCGCCCAAATCGATTGTCCCGATTTTCATACTGTAACAAATTAGGTATTGCGCGGCAAAAATAGTACATTTTCACCAGCCGGCCACCGCACCTGGCCCCAAAATCGGAAAAGCTCGCCCGGGCAACACCCGCACCGCGACAGCAAAAACGGCATAAATCGTCGTAATAGAACGGTTTTTTGGCGCCATCTCCTTTTTTTTATTACTTTTGCAGCATTAAATAGGGTAAATATCCACCTCCAAATCGAAAAAAACGATGGAATATAATTTCAGAGAAATCGAGCAGAAATGGCAGCAGTACTGGAAAGATAACCACACCTACCGCGTAACCGAGAACCGTCAGAAACCCAAATACTACGTTCTGGACATGTTTCCCTACCCGTCGGGAGCCGGTCTGCATGTGGGACACCCGCTGGGCTACATCGCCTCAGACATCTACGCCCGCTTCAAGCGGCTCAAAGGGTTCAACGTGCTGCACCCCATGGGATACGACGCCTACGGTCTGCCCGCCGAACAATATGCCATACAGACGGGTCAACACCCTGCCATCACCACCGAAAAAAACATCAACCGCTACCGTGAGCAGCTCGACAAGATAGGATTCTGCTTCGACTGGGACCGCGAAATACGCACCTGCGACCCCGAATATTACAAGTGGACGCAGTGGGCCTTCATACAGATGTTCAACAGCTACTACGACTACAACGAGCAGAAGGCACTCCCCATCAACACCCTCGTCGAAGCCTTCGAGACCAACGGTACCGAAGGGCTGAACGTAGCCTGCACCGAAACACTCTCCTTCACGGCCGACGAGTGGTGCGCCATGAGCGAGGAGGAGCAGCAGAAAACCCTGCTCAACTACCGCATTGCCTACCTGGGCGACACGATGGTGAACTGGTGTCCCAAGCTGGGTACCGTGCTGGCCAACGACGAAGTGAGCGAAGGCCTCTCGGTGCGCGGCGGATACCCCGTAGAGCAAAAGGTGATGCGCCAGTGGTGCCTCCGCGTCTCGGCCTATGCCCAACGCCTGCTCGACGGCCTCGACACCATCGACTGGACCGACTCGCTCAAAGAGACCCAGCGCAACTGGATAGGCCGCTCCGAAGGTGCCGAGATGGAGTTCAAGGTCGTCAATAGCGACGTTACCTTCACCATCTTCACCACCCGGGCCGACACCATCTTCGGCGTTACCTTCATGGTACTCGCCCCCGAGAGCGAATATGTGGCACAGGTAACCACCCCCGCACAGAAAGCCGCCGTCGATGCCTACCTCGACCAGATCAAGCACCGCACCGAACGCGAACGCATGATGGACCGCAGCGTGAGCGGCGTCTTCTCGGGCGCATACGCCATCAACCCCCTCAACGGAAAAGAGATACCCATCTGGATAAGCGACTATGTACTGGCCGGCTACGGTACCGGCGCCATCATGGCCGTACCGGCCCACGACAGTCGCGACTACGCCTTTGCCAAGCACTTCGACCTGCCCATCATACCCCTCATCGAGGGCTGCGACGTGTCGCAGGAGAGTTTCGACGCCAAAGAGGGCATCATGATAAACTCCTGCGGCAACGGACTCGACCTCAACGGGCTCACCGTGAAAGAGGCCATCGCCAAGACCAAAGCCTTCATCAAGGAAAAAGGCATCGGCCGCGTCAAGGTAAACTACCGCCTGCGCGACGCCATATTCAGCCGCCAGCGCTACTGGGGCGAGCCGTTCCCTGTCTACTATAAGAACAATCTTCCCTACATGCTCGACGAGAGCCGTCTGCCGCTGCTGCTGCCGGGCATCGACAAATTCCTCCCCACCGAACAGGGCGAGCCGCCTCTGGGACGTGCCAAAAACTGGGAAACCGAAGAGCACTACCCGCTCGAACTCTGCACCATGCCGGGATTTGCCGGCTCGTCGGCCTACTACCTGCGCTACATGGACCCGCACAACGACGCCGCTCTCGTGTCGGAAGAGGCCGATACCTACTGGCGCAACGTCGACCTCTATGTGGGAGGCACCGAGCACGCCACGGGACACCTCATTTACAGCCGCTTCTGGAACAAGTTCCTCTATGACCTAGGATTTGTGTGCGAAGACGAACCCTTCAAGAAGCTCGTCAACCAGGGCATGATACAGGGCCGTTCCAACTTCGTGTACCGCATCAAGGACACCAACACGTTTGTCTCCTACAACCTCAAAGAGCAGTACGAGACTACCCCCATACACGTCGACGTAAACATCGTAAGCAACGACGTGCTCGACATCGAGGCCTTCCGCAACTGGCGGCCCGACTTCAAAGATGCCGAGTTCATACTCGAAGAGGGTCGCTACATCTGCGGCTGGGCGGTAGAGAAGATGTCGAAATCGATGTTCAACGTTGTCAACCCCGACGACATCGTCGAACGCTACGGTGCCGACACGCTGCGTCTCTACGAGATGTTCCTCGGCCCCATCGAGCAGAGCAAACCGTGGGACACCAACGGTATCGACGGCGTGCACCGCTTCCTCAAAAAATTCTGGAACCTCTTCTTCGACGGCGACACCCTCGCCCTCACCGACGGCAAACCCTCGAAAGAGGAGCTCAAAAGCCTGCACAAGCTCATCAAGAAGGTGAGCGGCGACATCGAGACCTTCTCCTACAACACCTCGGTAAGCGCCTTCATGATATGCGTCAACGAGCTCACCGCCCTGAAATGCCGCAACCGCCACATACTCGAACCCATCGTCGTGCTGCTCGCACCCTTCACCCCGCACCTGAGCGAGGAGCTGTGGCACGCCCTCGGACACAACACCACGGTGTGCGATGCCCAGTGGCCGGACTATAACGAAGAGTACCTCAAAGAAGACTCGGTCAACTACGCCGTCTCGTTCAACGGTAAAGTGCGCTTCAACCTCGAATTCCCCATCGACACCCCCAAAGAGGAGATAGAGAAACAGGTCATTGCCCACGAAAACTCGGCCAAATGGCTCGACGGCAAAAACATCAAGAAGGTCATTGTCGTACCCGGCAAGCTCATCAACATTGTCGTAGGATAATTTCCCCCTTCATACCTTATTATAAAGCGAAACGGCTGCACCTCCCGGGTGCAGCCGTTTCTGTTTCTTCGGCCGGTAGCATTTGAAACCGAATTGTCACACGCATGTTACAGAAACGTCAAGACTTTGCATCTCTCCTGTAATAAGAATCTCCGACTTTTGCTGTCGAAAAAATTATGGGAATCAAATGAAACGCTTGACAAGAATCATCATCGCTGCCACACTTCTCACCCTCCTGCCGGCCACAGCCTGGTGCGCCGTCATAAAGGGTACCGTCAGAGACCTCGCCACCGGCGAACCCCTCGCCGGAGCCACCATATCGGTGAGCGGTACCAACCTGGCTGCCTTTACCGACGAAAACGGACTCTTTCAAATCGACAACCTCAAAGCCGGAGCCTACACCCTCATCGTCAACTACATCTCCTACCAGACCCTCACCCTCGCCGACCAGCGGGTACTCGAAAGCGCCCCGCTCACCCTCGACATACGGCTCAAAGCCGACGACCAGAACCTCGACGAGGTGGTCGTCGTGGGGCAGATGCGCCGCAACACCGAACTGGGCATGATTGCCGCCACCAAGACCAGCCTCGTGATACAGAGCGGCGTGTCGTCGCAACAGATAAAGATAGCCCAGGACAAGGACGCCTCCGAAGCCATACGCCGGGTGCCGGGCATCAGCCTCATCAACGACAAGTTTGTAATGGTGCGCGGCCTCTCCGAACGCTACAACAACGTGTGGATAAACGGTAGCGCCGTGCCCAGCACCGAAGCCGATTCGCGCGCCTTCTCGTTCGACATCATACCCAGCTCGCAGCTCGAAAACATCGCCATCGTCAAATCGCCCGCTCCCGAATATCCGGCCGATTTCAGCGGCGGATTTATCCTGCTCACCACCAAGGACCTCCCCGCCGAGAACAACTTCACCCTCTCGGTAGGCGGCAACATCAACGACGCCACCCACTTCCGCAACTTCAAGTACAGCCGGGGCAGCCGCACCGACTTCCTCGGATTTGACAACGGCCTGCGCGCCCTGCCCGGCGGCATCGACGCCACCCTCAACCCCATTGCCGGCAACGGCATCGACCTGCAAGGCAACGGCTTCAACAACGACTGGCGGGTGCGCACGATGAATCCCGTGGGCGACCTCAGCCTCAGCGCCGACGTGAGCCGCATACGCCGCTTTGCCGACGGCGGCAAGCTGGGACTCATCGGTGCCCTCAATTACAGCAACAGCTACAAGACATTCCTCGACATGGAAAATTCGCTCTTCGGCGCCTACGACACCGAGAACGACCGCAGCAACTACCTGCGCCACAGTCAGGACGACCAGTTCAACCACACCGCCCGCATCGGTGCCATGCTCAACCTCACGTTTGTCCCCGCCAAAGACAACAACCGCTTTGAATTCAAAAACATCTTCAACCAGATAGGCACCGACCGCTATACCTACCGCACCGGTACCAGTGCCCAGAACAACCACGAAGAGAACGCCGAATACTATTACAGCAGCCGCACCACCTACAACGGCCAGTTCACCGGCAAACACACCTTCGAGAGCGACTACTTCGATTGGAGCGCCGGCTATGCCTACGCCAACCGCCTGCTGCCCGACCGCCGCAAATACCTCATCGACGATGCCCTCGAAACCGGCGTGCTCGCCCTCTCGACCGGTAACGACATCACCCGCGAATTTACCCGCCTCGACGAACACATCGTCTCGGCCAACGCCAACTACCGCCACGACTTCGAGTGGGGCAGCTTTACCCCCACACTCAAAGCCGGAGCCTACGGCGAATACCGCACCCGCAGCTACCGCACCCGCAGCTTCATCTACAACTGGAATTACAGCCAGAACACCCTGCCCGACGGATTCCGCCACATGGACCTTCCCACCGAACTCCTCATCGACGAAAACTACGGTGCCGACAAGCTCTACCTGCTCGAAGAGCTCAAAATGCGCAACAACTACGACGGCAACAACCTGCTGGGAGCCGGATACGTGGGCGTGAACCTGCCGTGGAGAGGATTCAACCTCTATGCCGGCGTGCGTTTCGAACACAGCGACATGGAGCTCATACGCAACACCCGCGACTACGAAGAGAGCCCGCAGAGCACCCACTACATCTACGACGATCTCTTCCCCTCGGCCAACGCCACCTACAAGTTCAACGAAGCGCACCAGTTGCGCGCCTCCTACGGCAAGTCGGTCAACCGTCCCGAGTTCCGCGAGGTATCACCCTCGGTCTTCTACGACTTCGACCTGGCCTCGAACGTACAGGGTAACACCGAGCTGCGTCCCTGCTATGTGCAGAACTTCGACCTGCGGTACGAATGGTATCCCTCCAAAGGCGAACAGATATCGGTAGCCCTCTTCTACAAACACTTCGACGACCCCATCGAGTGGACCTACACCGTGGCCGGAGGTACCGACCTCGTCTACTCCTACCGCAATGCCGACGGCGCATATAGCTACGGACTCGAAGTAGACCTGCGCAAGAACCTCGCCTTCATGGGAATGCCCTCGTTCGACTTCGTCTTCAACGGCGCCCTCATCAAGAGCCTTGTAGAGTTTCCCGAGGGCGACCGCGAAAAAGACCGCCCCATGCAGGGCCAGTCGCCCTACCTCATCAACACCGGCCTCTCTTACCGCCACGAAAAGAGCGGTATCACCGCCGCCCTCTTCTACAACCGCATAGGCAAACGCATCGCCGGTGTGGGCCGCTATCTCGGCAGCTCGGGCAACGAAGAGACCGTGCGCATACCCGACTCCTACGAGATGCCGCGCGATGTCATCGACCTGAGCCTCTCCTGGAAAGCCAAGAAACACTGGGAGGTAAAACTGGGTATCCGCGACCTGCTGGCCGACAAGGTAACCTTCATGCAACTCGACGATGTAACCACAAAGGCCGGAGAGAGCAAGGTCGTCGAAGAGATTACCCGCCAATACCGTCCGGGACGCAACTTCAACCTCTCGGTAAGCTATACCTTCTGAAACATTCATAAACAACCATAAACCGGGTTTCTGCATCAGGAGACCCACAAACCAAAAAAGAAAAAACATGAAATCGAAAAAATTTCTCAACTGGGCTTTCATCGCCCTTATGTGTGGAGCTGTAACCGCTTGCAGCGACGACGATGACAACAAGGATATCGACAATCAGGGTCAAGGCGGCAGCAGCAGCCTCGTATTCGATGGCAACGTCATCGGTAACGGCGACCAGGAATTTGTCTTCTCGGGCAAAGAGACCCTCGCCCAAGGCACCTACCTGCTCAAAGGCTGGGTATACATTGCCGACGGTGCCGAACTCACCATCGAGCCGGGTACCATCATCAAAGGCGACAAGCAGACCAAAGCTGCCCTCATCGTAGAGCCCGGCGGAAAACTCTATGCACAGGGTACTGCCGACAAACCCATCGTCTTCACCTCGGAAGAGGCCAAGGGCAACCGTCGTCCCGGCGACTGGGGCGGACTCATCATCTGCGGTAACGCCCGCAACAACCAGGGCCAGATGCAAATCGAAGGCGGCCCCCGTACCAAACACGGCGGCAGCAACGATGCCGACAACTCGGGTATCATCAGCTATGTGCGCGTAGAATTTGCCGGCTATCCCTTTGAGCGCGACAAGGAAATCAACGGTGTAACCTTCGGCTCGGTAGGTAACGGCACACAAGTAGACCACGTACAGGTATCGTACTGCAACGACGACTCCTACGAGTGGTTCGGCGGTACGGTCAATGCCAAATACCTCGTGGCCTACAAAGGCTGGGACGACGAGTTCGATACCGACAACGGTTTCTCGGGCAAAGTACAGTTCTGCCTCAGCGTGCGCGACTCCCGCATTGCCGATACCTCCCAATCGAACGGCTTCGAATCGGACAACTGCGCCGACGGTGCCGCCATCGACCCCTACACCACCGCTACGTTCAGCAACATCACCTTCGTAGGTCCCAAAGCCGTCGATGCCAACTTTGAAAACTCTACCGACTACATCAACGGCGGTGAAGTATATCCCAACAACGGCTCGGCTCTGGGTCGCTTCCAGGCTGCCATGCAGATACGCCGCAACAGCCGTCTCAGCTGCTTCAACTCCATCGCCATCGGCTACCCCATCGGGCTCATTCTCGACAACCAGAAGGGCGACACCCAAAGCGCTGCCACCAACGGCCTGCTGAAACTCCAAAACATCTGGTTTGCCGACATGGACATTACCGGTAGCGATGCCAACAAATCTTACGACGACGTGCTGGTAACCGGTTACGATGCCGATGGAAAAGCCATCTACGACAACACCCAGACTTCGTTCTCGAGCCGCTTCTTCCTCGCCCAGTCGGGCAACAAGGTGAGCACCCTCGACGAGATGAACCTCACCGGTGCCGAAACTGCCGTAGGAACCAACTTCCGCCCCGCAGCCGGCAGCCCGCTGCTCTCGGCCGCTTCGTTCAGCGACAGCAAACTCGCCTCGATGCAACAGGTGAGCTACATAGGTGCCTTCGACGCCAACGATAACTGGCTCGACGGGTGGACCGAATTTGATCCCCAAAACGCCGACTATTAATCAATTGTCAGCCCATTTTTTCAACCACCCGTTCCACACCCCCGACTTTAATCGTCGGGGGTTTTTTTGTCGCAAGGCGAGCCCTTTGATTTTTTCGATACGAAAACTATTTTGCCTTCAAATGTGAATATCCTTAAATCCATGATGACATGAAACGATTTATCGCAACCCTGCTCACGGTTGCACTGGCATTGAACGCATCGCCGCAAGAAAAGTACGGTACAGAAGAAGCCTGGGCCGATGCCCAGATAGCCCGACTGAAAGAGAAATCGCCCACGGCCCAAGAGCGCTCACAGTGGTTCAGAGAGGCAAGACTGGGAATGTTCATACACTGGAACCAGTCCAGCGTAGTGGCCGCCGAAATCAGTTGGAGCAAACAATTCTACGACGACGACGGCGAAAAGCTGCTTCACAATCCGCGCCCCACATTGAAACACTGCAAGGCGCAGGAACACACCGACTGGATAAGCTGGTTCAAGCCGGCCGTACCCAAAGAAATCTACGACCACCTGCACAAATCGTTCTATCCGGCCATGTACAATGCCGACTCCATTGTACACACAGCCATGCAGGCCGGCGTGAAATACATCGTCATGGTTACCAAACATCACGACGGTTTCTGCATGTGGGATTCGGAATATACCGACTACGACATCATGTCTACCCCCTTTGCAAGAGATATCGTGGGCGAAATGGCCGATGCCTGCCACCGTCACGGCATGAAATTCTGCATCTACTATTCCCAGAGAAACTGGCATCACCCCGACTACTCCTCCGAAAACCTGCCCCGGTACAACCTCTACATGCGCAACCAGATAAAAGAGTTGCTCACCAAATACGCCCCCGTGGCAGGAATCTTCTTCGATGCCCATGCCTGGAACAAAGACCCCGAAGTATGGGAGTCGGAAACCCTCTTCAAGGAGATATATGCCATCGCCCCCGACATTCTCATCAACAACAGATGTGGCGTACCGGGCGACTACTACACCCCCGAACAGCGTGTCGGCAGCATCGACATGGAGACAATGTGGGAATCGTGCATGACATTTACCGGGGAATGGAGTTGGAGAGGATTCGCAAACGAAGTGATTCCCGTAGAGAAATGCTTCGACTACCTGATAAACTGTGCCGGCGGAAACGGTAACCTGCTGCTGAATATCGACCCGCTCCCCACCGGACAAATAGACCCGCGTGAAAAAAGCCGTCTGAAAATCATGGGCGAATGGCTGGCTCGGAACGGCGAAGCCATCTACGGCACACAGGGAGGTTTTCTCAGACCGGCCGACTGGGGCGTCTCTACCCGGAAGGGAAAGAACCTCTATCTGCTTGTCAAGGATTGGAACTCGTTTCCGGCATTACTACCTATTACCGGATTGAAAATAAAAGAGATAACCGTCGGAGACAAAGCCATCGATTTCAAGGCCGGGAAAAACGGGGTCGAACTTTCGGTACCCGAATCGTGTAGAGACAGGTATGTTACGGTGATAAAAATAACGACAAACAGGGATCTGACCGACAGGGAACTGCTGTAAGAGACAACCCGTCGCCCTATTTCTGTTTGACCACACCCATCTTGCATGGGCCACAACAAGCCGTCCACTTCATCCAAGACTCCCGCGTCGGCGGGAGTCTTTTCTATTCTCACACTCACCCCTGTAAAAATGGGTTCATGCGTGAAAACAAAAACTAAAAAATGGTTATCTTTGTATCGGACTTGTAACGGTATAAGTCGCTAAACCTTATTGAGTATGACTATGAAATTGACCCCCCGCGACATCTGGAACGAGGTAAAAGACTACACCATCATTACCTTGGGACTGATGTGCTACACCTTCGGGTGGACCGCCTTTCTCGTTTCCAACGAAATCGTAACCGGAGGCGTAACCGGTCTGTCGGCCATCATCTACTTCGGCACCAATATACCCGTGCCCATATCCTACTTTACCATCAACGGTATTTTGCTCATCGCCGCCATTCGCATCATCGGCTGGCAATACTGCATACGCTCCATATTCGGCGTCGTCATGACCACCATACAACTGTCGATATGGGCCTATTACATCAAAGAGCCCCTCATCAAGGACGAGCCCTTCATGTCGTGTATCATAGGCGGTATCATGCTCGGTGTGGGCATCGGCGTGGCCTTTACCCGCAACGGCAGCACGGGAGGTACCGACATCATTGCCGCCATCATCAACAAGTACAAGCCCATCACGCTGGGCCGCAGCATTCTCTACTGCGACCTGCTCATCATCTCCTCGTCCTACATGCTCTTCCACGACATGGAAAAGATTGTCTTCGGTTTTGTGGTACTGGCCGTGTCGACCTACTCGTGCGACCTGCTCATCAACGGTATCAGACAGTCGATACAACTGCTCATCTTCTCCGACAAATACGAAGAGATTGCCGACCACATCAACCGCGACATCAACCGCGGCGTAACCATTCTCGACGGCATGGGCTGGTATTCGAAACAACCCAAGAAGGTCATCGTCGTGCTGGCCAAACGCACCGAGTCGACCAGCATCTTCCGCCTCGTGAAACAGATAGACAGCCATGCCTTCATCTCGCAATCAAACGTCATCGGCGTCTACGGTGAAGGTTTCGACAAGATAAAAACATAACCCGCAGAGACCCGCCCGGGCAATATTCTGCGACCTGCCACCGTTATAACGGTATGAAACAACTTGTATTTGCTACCAACAACGCCCACAAGCTCGACGAAGTGCGAAACATACTGGGCGACACATTTGAAATACTCGGCATGGCGCAAATCGGCTGCCACGACGATATCGAAGAGACGGCCGACACTTTTGCCGGCAACGCCCTCATCAAGGCCCGATACATCAAGGAAAAATACGGATACGACTGCTTTGCCGACGACTCCGGCCTCGAAATCGAGGCACTCGGAGGCGCACCCGGCGTCTACTCGGCCCGTTTTGCGGGTGAGGGGCACAACTCCGAAAAAAACATGGACAAGGTACTCTCGCTCATGCAGGGCAAGAGCAACCGCAATGCCCGCTTCTGCACCGTCGTGGCTCTTGTCACCGGCGAGGGCGAATACACATTCGAGGGCGAAATCAAAGGCGAAATTCTCGACGAACGCCGCGGAGAAGGCGGATTCGGCTACGACCCCATCTTCCGTCCCGAAAACGAAACCCTCACCTTTGCCGAGATGGGCGACGACCGCAAAAACGCCATCAGCCACCGGGCGCGTGCCGTGAAGAAACTGGCCGAATTTTTACTGAAAGACGCATGAAAAGATTTTTCGTTCTCCTCCTGCTATCGTGCTACATCGCCACCTTCCCGGCACAGGCCTTACAACCGGTGGGAGAGTGGGAAATACATGCCTCATTCCGCGTGCCCAAACAGATATGCGAAGGAGCCGAAAAAATCTTTTTCCTTGCCGACAACTCTCTCTTCTCCTACGGGAAAAACGACCGGGAGGTGAGGGAACTTTCGCGGCTGAACATCCTGTCGGACAACCGCATCGCCCGCATCGCCTCACAAGACGAGAACGACCTGCTGGTCGTTGTCTACGACAACAGCAACATCGACCTCATCGACATGAGCAACGAGAGATGCTACAACCTGCCCTACATCAAGAACGCCTCTCTCACGGCCAAGGGCATCAACGACATCTCGTTTGCAGGCGACGAGACCTACCTGGCCACCGACTTCGGTATCGTGGTACTCAACAACAGCAAGAAAGAGATAAAGACCACCTACACTTTCAACGAGAAAATCACCTCGGCGGCCCGCCAGGGCGACTACCTCTACTGCATGCGTGCCGACTACTCTCTCTACCGCTGCCCGGCCGACGGCATACCCTACGACATCAACAGCTGGGAAAAACTCAACAACTCCTACATCACGCAGTTGCGTCCCTTCGCCGACGGCCTGCTCATGCTGCACCAGAACAGCAATCTCTACTACCGCGACAACGAAGGAAACACCTCGCTATTGCTTGCCGACAACCTTACGAAGAAAACAGAGACCCACGACAGCCGACTGCTCATATACACCGTCGACAACGAAGTGCTTCTCTACGACGAAAACAGGCAACTTACCGGCCGTCTCCGGCTCGAAGAGGCCGGCTACACCCCCGCCGACGTTACCGCCGCAAACAACCAGAACCGCCTGTGGATAATCGGTACCGAATCGGTAACCGCCCTTTCATACGACGACGCATCATCTACCCTCACACAGGAAGTAGACATACCTTGCGACGCTTACCAGAAAATCTACGACCCCTTCTCCCTCACCGTAGCCAACGGTCGTCTCTATGTAGCCACGGCCGGTGTAGGCTACCTCAACGACGAACAGGATATCGACGGGTACATCTCCATACTCGAAAACGGAAAGTGGACCAACATTCTCCCCGACGGCATACCCACCACGAAACACCCCGACTATACCTGGGGCAACCTCTACAACATCACCGTCGACCCCGACGACAAGAACACCTTCTATGTAGGTACATGGTTTGAAGGGCTCTACCGTTTCAAAAACAACCTTTATGACACCCACTGGAACGACGAGAACAGCACCATAGTCAACGCCTCGGACTGGGCCTGGAAGGCAGGATACACGGCCTTCGACAAGGAGAAGAAACTGTACGTCCTTACCTTCAACACCGAGAGCGGACTTTCGGTCATGCGCCGCAACGAGACCTGGTATCGGCTCGACTACGACGAACTGAAAAACCAGCGTAACCTGAGCCAGATACTCATACCCCAAAAATCGTCAGCCAAATGGGTGGTGTGCCCCGCCTACAACTCATTTGTCTTTGCCTTCAACGAAAACGGAACCGAAGATATCGCCGACGACCAGACCCGCAAATTCACCACCTTTACCGACCAGAACGGCGAGAGCATCGACGGAAACATCTTCTACGACATGGCCGAAGACCGCGAAGGACAACTGTGGATAGCCACCAACCGTGGCCCCATCGTCATTACGCGGCCCGACAATTTCGCCAGCAGCAGCTTCACCTGCAACCGCATAAAGATAGCCCGCAACGACGGTACCAATCTGGCCGACTATCTGCTCAACGACGAAACCATACAGACCATCGCCATCGACGGCGCCGACCGCAAATGGTTCGGTACCCGCAACTCGGGAGCCTACCTCATATCGAAAGACGGACAGGAAACCATCTATCACTTCACGGCCGACAATTCGCCCCTTCCCTCGGACAACATCTACGACATTGCCGTACACCCCGAGACCGGAGAGGTATTCTTTGCCACCGAAGGGGGTCTCGTCTCTTTCCGTGCCGAAGCCACCGAACCGAAAGAGAACTACTCCAACGTCTACGTTTTCCCCAACCCCGTGCGGCCCAACTACGAGGGCAACATCACCATTACCGGCTTGCAGGAAAACTCACTGGTGAAGATTACCGACACGGCAGGCAACCTCATCTACCAGAACTTCTCTACCGGCGGCCAACTGGTATGGAACGGCCTCACCCGCAGCGGCGACCGTCTGCGCAGCGGCATCTACCTGGTCTTTGCCTCGGTCGATAATGGAGGAGAGGGGGTAGTAGCCAAATTTGCCGTCGTGCGATGAAACATCGCCCGGGCACAAACTCCCTGTAAAAAATTTTTCCGGAAAAAAGTCAGAGCCAACCTTCGCGCCTGTACCAGGCCACGGCTTCGGCCACACCAGTGAGATTCAGTACGACCGGAACACCGTCACGCAATGCGCGGCCGACCAGTTGAGCATCCTCATATGACTTCGGATGGATGGTGGTGATTCTGTTCACACGGCCACCGGGGAACGGCTTGGTAGTCGACGATGCGGCAGGCGCGGTGGTTGACGCCAGCGGCGTGACC
>ERZ824600.1234-NODE-1234-length-32695-cov-44.090533_pt1 | contig 32695 bp, 30 predicted proteins | sample MGYA00519933_ERZ824600 | MGnify/ENA primary metagenome ERZ824600 (study PRJEB31778, sample SAMEA3449178) | human gut metagenome | biome: human gut; feature: human-associated habitat; material: faeces | place: United Kingdom | collected 2010/2012 ... | reverse complement strand
TAGAGATTGCCAACCCCGGCATATTCCCTCCTCAAATCTCACCCGAATCCATCAAAGAGCCTCACGAGTCATATCCCTACAACCTAAAGATTGCCGAAGCTCTTTACAAATCAACCTATCTGGAAAGCTGGGGTTCGGGAGCCAAACGCATAATGGATGCCTGCCGTGAACAAGGCGTAGAGGAACCTACATGGCGTTGGAACGGCGGTTTCGTAATCGTCACCTTCAAACGACCCGGCAAAACATTCCCTGAACAAGGCGCGAATACCCAACCAGTTCCAAACCAGCACTCTACCAGTTCTATACCAGTACCCCACCAGTTCTCTACCAGTTCTCTACCAGTTAAGACGTTGATAGAGAAAGCCACTGATGATTTTATGACAGTATGGCAACTTGCCGAACTATGCGAGTTAAAGGATATAAGATACTTCAGAAAGAATTATCTTAACCCGGCATTGGAGGAAGGTGCTATTGAGCGACTGTATCCCGAACAGCCAAAACATCCCAAGCAGAAATACCGCTTAACAGAAGCTGCAAAGGAATGGAAGAATAAGAAAATCCCAGAGAAACCAAAGAACTTCCCAAAGAAATAGTTGAAGTCCATCCGACCGAAAACAGACATAATCCGACCATTTTTATCGTATCCGACCGAAATTTCGGTCGGAGGTAAGTCAGACGGGCAATCATATGAATGACAAAGCTGTAAGACATTCAAACGGCAATTCTTCCTGTCATTCATACATAAGGCTTGACATCCATCTGCTCATAAGTTAATTCAGTCATCTGCTCATACGTATGTACATTCATACGTATGTACATTCATACGTTCAGATGTTCATACGTCAGTACGTTCATACATCAATACGTCAGTACGTTCATACGTCAATACGTACTAACAGCATACTTGCAATCAAGACTTCAACGAGTAACTATCTGTAGTAATATGCGTTAGCCAAATTACAATATCGACAGCATTATGTATCGCGTGTTGATATATCAACTATCTTGAGTCCAATCTTATTCTTCCTCATTGCAAGAAGTTGAATTTTGTCAATATTGATGTGCAAATAATTGAAACCGTCGCTATCCCGATTACAATAGCCTTTTCTGTATGTAACCTATTGTAATTTGGTGCTATCAAGCCTTCTGATTCTGTAGGTCGAACGGAATCCGTCGGGATTCTGCAAGGTATGTTTTGAGCTGCATGAAATTGATTTTGCAGCTCAAAACCCTTGCAGTATGTTGGTTGGCCTTACTCCAAAGTCGTAATCCCCGTTGCCGATTTCACACTCCGATTTTTCCCTTTTTGTTTTCATTATGATTGGCGGCGAAAAGAAAAAAGCCGACAAATCACATCGGACTTATCGGCTTCGGTATAACGGTTACATCGGTGCATAATTGATTTCACCGAGGGAGTTGATTGCGTCCTGTTTCAGACTGTCAACGACGTGGAGGTATCGCTCCGTCATCTTTATGGAGGTGTGTCCGAGGAGGCTCGACACCGTTTTTATATTCGCTCCTTTGGTGAGGACATTCACCGCGAAGCTGTGCCGGGCGCAATGCCATGTGATTTTCTTCCTGATGCCTGCCGCCTTTACCCATTTACGAAGATACAGGTTGCAGATGTTATAATGCGGCAGTTTGAATATCCGTTCATCAAAATTGTCGTTATCCGGCTCGCCGATCAGACGGATAAGGGTGTCGTTCAACGGGACGATTACCCAGCTCTGGCTGCTATGGTCTTTTGTCTTTTGCTGTTGGAAACGCAATGTCTTGGTAGAGTAGTCCACATTGCGATAGGTGAGCTGGCTTGTGCGCACCAACGCACCCCGGTGTATAAACCGAAGATGAATGCTCGGTGAATCTCCGGTTTCTCTCCCTCAAAATGTGTCGCCACAAGCTGCTGTATTTCCTCCGGCAGAAGAATCTCCTTTTGAAGCGTCATGTTGTCGTTCTTCAACACGAATCCCCGACACGGATTTTTCTTGATTAGGTCTTTGTCAACAGCCGCCGTAACCATACGCTTGAACATCCGGAAATAGATTTTGGGGCCGTCGCCTGTTCCGTTCTCTTTCAGATACTCAACATAAGCCGCCACCATGTCAACCGTCAGTTGCGACATCTTCAGATTTTTCTTATAAAGGGAATATCTCGGCGTGTCGGCAAGAAAGGTCATAAACTTTTGCAGACCGTGCCCGAGCGTTATGCGGGTGTATTTAGTGAGCGACGGGGATTTGATGAACTCCTTGCAGAACTCAAGAAAGTCCTCATCCATATCCTTGCGGAGTCGATAGCCCTCCCTGTCCTCAAGGAAAGATTGCTCACGTTCAAAACGTATCTTTTCAGCAAGGGCAAGAGTATTCTTGTTCTGCAAACGCTCCTGCTGGTTGCGGGGATGAAGCCAGATATACAGGTTGAGGTTTTCTTTCTTGCGGGAGTGTTTGATTTGATATTTCGGTTTACCCGCCATCGCTCCCTCGGTGTAAAACACCTGATTGCCGTCCTCGTCAAGCACGGGCGATTCAGTCCGTCCGAGATAATATTCAAGGAAAAGGCTGGCGCGACCATCGCTCAACTCCGATTGCCGTAGCTTGGGATTCTGCTTCTTGCGATTTTCTATTTTTGCCATACAATTATAATTTTGCGCAAAGATAATCCGAGGCATATTAATCTGAAAATCGCCGTTTACAGACCTTAACATTTACCCTCTGACTACAGTCCATAATTGAGGGTACAAAAGGTGTACTTTTTGAGAAAATCGGGTCAAAAGCAGGAAAATCGTCGCAACTACAATAATGCTTATTGCACTGAAAATAAGCATTGTTAGCTAATTAGGCTTGTCTATGATTTTCTATCAAAGAAATCTGGTAAATTTTTGAATACAAGAGCAAATGCGTGAAAGTTATGCTATGCTCAAGCATAGCGTGCTGTCACGTTTTCTTGTATAGGCAGTACCAGAGCCTTCGTTAAAAAGCATGTTCAGCACGCCTTTTTTGTTAATATCTTACGATTTATTGAATAAAACAAACCGAATTTTGTTCAATACAACAATTTAATTGAATATAAATCGCTATATTTGCAGTCTAAAACGGACTGTAATGAAAACAACGATACTCAATCAGCGGGCGGAACGTGACGAATTGTTGTCGCGACCTTATCAGCAACGGCATACAAAGTATGACGCTGACGAACTTTTGCAAAACCCGCTTATAAAACTTATAACTGGCCCTCGCCGCGTAGGTAAATCCGTTTTTGCTCTATTGATGTTGCAAGGCAAGAATTTTGCTTACCTCAATTTTGACGATAACCAGTTGCTCGAAAAGTGGGACGAGGATCTGGCAATGTCGGCTCTTGATGATGTCTATCCCGATTATGATTTCATGCTGCTTGATGAAATTCAGAATCTTCCTGATTGGGATTTGTGGGTAAGCAAGCTATATCGCCGGGGAAAGAATCTGATAATAACCGGCAGCAATGCCAATATGTTGAGCAGTGAAATGGCAACAGTTCTGACAGGGCGTTATCTCCAGATTGAAATGTTGCCTTTCAGCCTTGAAGAAACCATGAGGTGGAAAAACATCAGCCCAGACCGCGAGGAACAGGCGACACAGGCAATAGTGCTGGCAGATGACTATATGCGAAACGGCGGGTATCCTGAAACAATCCCGGCTCGTAGCATCACCAAGAGTTATCTCTCCACGCTGTTTGATTCAATTCTGCTGAAAGATGTCGCCCAACGTCATAATGTAAGGAATACGACCGACTTATACAACCTTGCCACATATCTGTTGTCAAACTTCTGCAATCCGATTTCTGCTAACGAACTTGCAGGTGAACTGGGTATGTCAAGTGTGGCGACTACAAAGAAATTCTGCGACTATCTCAACGAGCCTTACCTGTTCTTCTATTTGCCACGCTTCAACAACAAGTTGAAACTGATGAACAAGGCTCCGAAAAAGGCATATGTCGTTGACAACGGCTTTGTGCAAAGCACAGCGTTCAATCTAAGCGAAAACCTCGGAAGACTGTTGGAAAACCAAGTCTTTGTAGAACTCCTGCGTCGTGGCTACATCCCCGGGCAGACGCTGTTCTATTACCGCACCCGCAACGATAAAGAGATAGATTTTGTCACCCGCAAAGGCACGAAAGTAGAGCAACTGATACAGGTCTGCTACGATATGACCTCTGAGAAAACCCGCAAACGCGAACTCGACGCCCTTGTCGAAGCCGCAGAAGAACTCCACTGCGACAATCTTCATATCATTACCAATTCGCAAGAAGAACAAATCGAGTGGAAAGGAACTGCAATATTGGAGACATCAATACAAAATTTCTGACACTAAACTATTTACAATAGAGTAGGTTTATGATTATCTTAAAAACGAAGGACTGATATGAATACATTGAAATATAAGGATTTTATCGGCTCGGTTGCATTCAGCGAGGCCGATGGCGTATTCTTCGGTAAAATCGAAGGCATCGACGGACTTGTGAACTTTGAGGGCGAAAGCGTTGCCGAACTCACCAACGCCTTTCACGAAGCGGTGGATGATTACCTTGCTTATTGCGCCGAGGAAGGCATCGAACCCCACAAAAGTTATTCCGGCTCACTTAACGTGCGTCTTACTCCCGACATCCACACCCGCGTGGCATATCTTGCCAAACAAGCAGGCGTTTCAATCAATTCATTTATACGCACTGCCGTCGAAAAACAGATTGCCGCCATGCTCTGACGGTATGATATTTTAACGCCATAGATGCTTGGTAATCGGCGAAAAAGCATTAACTTTGCATTATCCCAATGGAATAATGGGGAAGAACATTGAAATAGTGTCGTGTGCAATTCGTGAACAACGGATATAACGGCATTACAATATTCTGAATACTACTTAGTTACAACGATACACCCCGGCTTCTCCGGGGTCACCCTACAAAACATCAAATCACAGCAAGCCTCTGAAATCACCCCGATTTCAGAGGCTTTTCAATTTTCATCCCCGCCCAGCGCGGGACGCGGACTAATTGGACTAATTGCGGACTAATTGCAAAAAAGTAGGCTAAAAGTGGTGTATATTATTGTTGTTCAATCGCTAAAAACATTTGAAAGCTTTTCAGCATGCTGAAAAGGCGTTTTGTGGCTCTAACCGCCGTCCATCCATTTTACATCCACTATCCCCGGTGAGCGCGGGACGCGCGGTTTATTTACAACCGCCTGCGGAGCGCGCAGCGCGGAGCTGTCGGACGCGGACACCCACAAGAACCCCGTGACGAGCCGAGGAGCGCGCGCAGTCACGGCACGGCGACAGCCAAGGCCCACACACAACCACTGCCGCCCATCCATTTTGCATTTTCAATTTCCATATTACAACCCAACAAAAAAACACTGAAAAGGTTATACACATACAACCTTTTTTAGAGATTTATTATTACCTTTGTACGGATGTAACAACAATTTCACATGAAGTATCTTAATATCAAAAAGGCACTTGCCGCTTGGCAGAACATACAGCCGCTGATTGAGAAAGACAGGGAGAGGCTTAGCCGTCGTTTTACTGTGGATTTTAACTATAACAGTAACCACATCGAGGGTAACACACTGACTTATGGGCAGACAGAAATCCTGTTACTGTTCGGCAAGGTAATCGGCGAGGCCGATGTGCGCGACGTGGAGGAGATGACAGCAAGCAATGTCGGTCTGCGGATGATGACAGAGGAAGCCGCTATTAAAGAGATACCGTTAACGCAGAATTTCATCCGAACATTGCACAAAACACTCTTACGCGAGAATTACACCGTCTATCGTAATTTGCCCGGAGGGGTGCAGACAAGCTATGTTATACACGCAGGGCAATATAAGACACGCCCCAATAGTGTAATCACAAGATACGGGGAGAGATTCGAGTACGCCTCACCGGAGGAAACTCCTGGACTTATGGCTGACTTGGTTGACTGGTACAACACCGCAGAACAGGAGGGGAAACTATCTCCGGTTGAGTTGGCCGCGTTATTCCACTACCGCTATATCCGCATACATCCATTTGAAGACGGCAACGGGCGTATCGCCCGGCTGATGGTAAATTATATTCTCACTCGCCACAATTACCCGATGATTGTTGTCCGCAGCCGCAAGAAAAGCGAATATCTTGAAGCACTCCATCAGGCAGATCTTGAAGTTGGTCCGGTACCAAGTGATGGAGCACATGCAGATATCAAGAATATACATCCATTCCTTAAATATTTCAATAAATTGGTGGCAACTGAGATATATAACGATGTATTGTTTGTAAGCGAGAAAAATGAAAATGTCTGGTGGTATGATGGAAAACGGATTGCTTTCCGCACGCCCAACTATACTAAAATCCTGAACGCCATGCGTACTCAACCGACACTGACACTTGCAGACATGAAAGAAGTAACTGGAATCAGCGTCACAGCAATCCAAAAACTACTTGACCAGCTCATTTCTAAAAAATATGTGGAACGCGGCGAGAAAGAAGGAAGTTGGCGAGTGTTCCTGACACAATAGCCAATCTCGCACTCCTATCGTGGTAGTACCAATTGGAATAAACAGTATATCTCAACACTGATTTGTTCCAAATTTAGCCATGAATAAATCATTTAGTGATTTTGTGATAAACCCGTTAAGCGTGCATTTTACATCCCCCATCCCCGGTGAGCGCGGGACGCGCGGTTTCTCTACAACCGATCGCGGAGCGCCTACGGCGCGGAGCTGTCGGACGCGAACGCCCACAAGAACCCCGTGACGAGCCGCGGAGCGCGCGCAGTCACGGCTCGGCGACAGCCAAGGCCAACACAACCACTGCCGCCCATCCATTCTACATTTTCAATTTTACATTCCTCATCCCCAGAGAGCGCGGGACGCGCGGTTTATTTACAACCGCCTGCGGAGCGCGCAGCGCGGAGTTGGCGGACACGGACACCCATAAGAACCCCGTGACGAGCCGCGGAGCGCGCGCAGTCACGGCTCGGCGACAGCCAAGGCCAACACACAACCATTGCCGCCCATCCATTTTACATTCTCCATCTCCAATCCCCGAATTTATTCCGAACAAAATCCAACACTCGCGTGTCGTAATAGAATAGAAACAAAATCTTTTTTGACATGCTTTCCTACCTCATAGACACCCAAGACCCGGTAGTCAAAGAAACTGCCCGCAATCTCGCGCGTTTCATCTCCGACACCGACGGCTTCTCCTATTCCGTGGCATCCTTCATCATGAACATTGTTGACTGGATTCTTGGTGTGTTTGGCCTTGAGCACAACACATCCCTCGTCACATTCCTATATGCCACCGTAGTGCTTGCGGTAGCCATCGTTGTCGGCTATATATTCCAGTGGATATTGCTACGGAGCGTCGAGCTGATTGCCAGACATTGGAGCAACGCCACCTATAGGTCCATCAACGGCCAGAGATTCTTCCACAAAATTTCTCGGTTGATACCCCCGCTGGTATTTCTCGCCCTCATTCGGTTCACGCTCTCCAACCATGACTCCCTTGCCGATTTTCTCACCAAAATCACGCTCATCTACATGGTTATCGTGTTCACCATAGCCATAAACGCACTGATCATGACCATTTGGGAACGTGTGGATGCAAGGGCCAACAAACGCAAACTCCCCCTTGGCAGCCTTGCGCAACTTGCCAAAGGCATTGCGTGGATCATAGCCTCAATCGTCATCATAGCCCTTATCGTTGACAAATCTCCACTTGCACTGCTTACCGGACTTGGTGCTTTTTCGGCTGTATTGATGCTGATTTTCAAAAACAATATTCTCAGCGTGGTTGCCGGTGTGCAGCTCTCCGAGAACGACAGCCTTCATGTAGGTGACTGGATTGCCGTTCCCGGCACAAATGCCAACGGCACCGTTCAGGAAGTGTCGCTCGTGGCCGTGAAAGTCCTCAATTGGGACAAAACCACCACAACCCTTCCGCCATACAACCTCATCTCATCCGGATTCACCAACTATCGCAGTATGCAGCAAAGCAACACCCGTCGCGTTTGCCGCAGCTTCATGATTGATGCCGACAGTGTACTTCCGGCCACCCCCGAGATGCTTGAACGCATCCGCAAAGTACCGATGATGGATGCCTTCATCACCAAAAAACTTGAGCAGAAAGCTGCCGGAATGATTGCTGATGTCAACAACCCCGCCGGACTCGTAAACGGGACTATCGACACCAACCTCGGCCTTTTTAGAGCATATATGAAAATGTGGCTTGATGCCAACCCCAACATCTCGCACAGCAGCGACTGTTTCGTTTCCACTCTTGCCCAGACATCAGCTGGCATACCGCTACAAATCTATTGCTTTACCAACACTTCAGGATGGTTTCCTTACGAAGGCATTCAGGACACCATTTTTGAACACGTTGCCGCCATGCTTCACCTGTTCCAACTCTACACGTTCGAGAACCCCTCCGGTCGCGACACCGTCATTGACGGATTCCTTAGCCCGGGCAAAAACATCAACGAAGTCTTCGGCATCCCCTACCCGTTCTTCCGTGATTCTGACGCACCCGTTTCTCCCTCACCGGCCCCTGCCACGCCCCCGCAACCAGACCGGCAATAGCCCCCTTTGTTTGGAAAAGCGGCAGAAACAGCCCGATTTCGTTTGGAAAAACGGCAGAAAACAGCCAATTTTGTTTGGAAAAACGGCATAAATCTCTATATTTGCGCCATAATTAAGCAATTAGCCATTTATGCTCTACCGTACACTCACCTCCTTCATTAAAAACTACTATCATACTTCCCGCAACGCCCTTCTTCTCACCGGAGCAAGACAAACAGGAAAAACTTTTTCTGTGCGACATTTCGGAGAATCTTTTGCCAGTTTCATTGAAATAAACTTCATTGAAAATCCCGAAGCAATTGATATTTTCAAAAACATCACATCTGCCGATGAGATACTGACTCGTCTGTCTCTTTTCTCCGACAAGCCTTTAATAAAGGGCAAAACTCTTATTTTCTTTGATGAGGTGCAGGAATGTGACTCTGTCATCACGGCGTTGAAATTTTTAGTAGAGGAAGGAAGCTATCGCTATATCCTCAGCGGGTCACTGCTGGGTGTTGAACTCAAGGACATCAAATCCGAACCGGTAGGATTTATGGGCATTAAAGAAGTATTCCCACTCACTATTGAGGAATTTTTCATAAATCTCGGTGTAAACCGCCGGATACTTGACTCTCTGAAAGACATATGGCGTAATCCTCGCCCTATAGATGAAATTGTTCATCGAAAGCTTCTGGAGATTTTCCGGTTATACCTTATTGTTGGCGGAATGCCTGCGGCGGTGGCAGAATACGTTCAAAGCAACAATCTCAAATCTGTAATCGAAATACAAAAAGACATCATTGCTCTATATCGTCGTGACATCTCTAAATATGCCGATTCTCACAAATTAATCATCAAGGAAATATTTGATATTATCCCGTCGGAACTGGATGCAAAAAACAAACGCTTCATTCTTAAGAGCCTCAATAGTCATGCCAAGTTCGAACGCTATAAGGACAGTTTTCTCTGGCTCACTGATGCGGGTGTAGCCTTGCCGGTATATAATGTCACTGAACCTAAAGTTCCCTTGAAACTCTCTGAGCAACGCAATTTGTTCAAGCTTTTTGCAAACGATGTGGGGTTACTCGCCGCTCAATATTCCGATGGAATTCAGCTTAAAATTCTTCAGGGCAACGATGACATAAACTATGGTGCCATATACGAAAACGCTGTAGCCCAGCAGCTTTATGCCAATGATTTTGATGTTTATTATTACAATAACAAGAAGCGTGGCGAGGTTGATTTTCTGATTACGTTAGATGGATCTCCACTTCCCATAGAAGTCAAATCCGGAAAAGATTACCATATTCACCGTGCTCTCCTTAACATTTTGGACTGTAGCGAATTTGGCATAGACCGTGGATATGTTCTTTGTAACGGCAACTTTGAAGACTCTGGCAAAATCCAATATTGGCCCGTATATATGGCCATGATGCTGCAGCACAACGACAGCCTGCCCGAAGTCTATAAAATAGACTTGTCCGCTTTATCCTAACGGAAGCTCAACTATTTTGCACCGGCTAAAAATGCGCCACAAACTCCACCACTATCTTGCTTCGCTCTGATATGGATGGCGTCACACCTTTGGCGTAAAAATATTGCTCATAATTAAGACGCACATCCGCCTGCAATGCTTTTTTCCCAAGGCTGATCGTCAGTCCGCCCGTAAGCCGGTGCCTTTCCCTGTCGCTGACTTTAAGACTCCCGTCATCCGACATACTGCCGTTACTGTGGTCCGACATGTAATCATACCTCCCCAGAACCGACAGTGCCGTTATCCATTTTTTGAATGGAATCTTGTAGGCGGCAAAAGCATCCACAGCACTCACCGGCACAAACACACCGCCCACATAATGCTTTCTCAGATACTCCCCCTCTATATGCCACTTGCCGTTGTCCCAATAAGCCCCGGCATCGTACATCATCACACGTGCATCGCCGGCATTTGCCTTTTGGCAACTCAGCGTCAGGTTCACCTCACGCCACAGCATCGCTTGCGCCTTCAGTGAAAAGTTGTAGCTTCCCGTCCAGAAATGCTTTTGGTTTGTAAGGCCTGACCCATTGAATACACCGCACTCCAGCAATACAGGCACCTCTTTCCCAACTTCCCATGCAGCGGCCACACCCACATCACGCACGTTACCCACCTGCTTGGCTATGAACGACCGGTTTGCAAAATACTGCGTATGCGGCGACCTGTGCGCATCTATGGTAAACGGCACACGCATCTGCCCCGCTGTCAATTTCACATTCGTCACCGGTTTGTACCTCACATAAGCGTCCAGCATCTTGATTGTCCCTTCATCCGACAAATCTATCTCTGCCTTATAACTCACTTTCGGTACTACCTTTCCTTCCACGCTTACGCGGGCATTGCGCACTTCAAACCTCCCTTTGCTTATTTCCGGCTCGTATTCATACTTTGCCCTTACCGTACCATGTATTTCGGGCACATATCTCCCTTTGTCCGAGCTGCTTGTCTCCTGCGAATAAACGCCGGGGCTTAGCGCACCTGCAACCGCTGCCGCCAACATCAATACTGTGATTCTGATCATATCTTCTCTCATTTCTTTCAGGGGCAAAGGTCTCACAATATTGTTTCAAAAATATTGGGAGAATATGTACAATCCGTTAAATCCTGCTCCATTCCCATACGCGTGCACATATTTTTTCATCCCGCTTGAGTTTTTCGTACCGCATTTAGACATATTTTTTCTCCCTTTTACTAAATTTGCAAAAATTTCATTCACTACTCCACATCACTATCAGCATGAAAAAAGTGTTATTGCTCGGATCCGGTGCCCTGAAAATCGGTCAGGCCGGTGAATTCGACTACTCTGGCTCACAGGCTCTTAAGGCCATGCGCGAAGAAGGGATTGAAACCGTCCTCATCAACCCCAACATTGCCACCATACAAACCTCCGAAGGGGTTGCCGACCGCGTCTATTTCCTCCCCATAACCCCCGAATTTGTGGAAAAGGTCATTGAAAAGGAACGCCCCGACAGTATCCTTCTCGCTTTCGGAGGACAGACTGCCCTCAACTGCGGCACTCAGCTCTATCTTGACGGCACACTTGAAAAATACGGAGTCAAAGTGCTCGGAACCTCAGTTGAGGCTATCATGATCACTGAAGATCGCGACCTGTTTGTAAAAAAACTGAATGAAATCAATGTCAAGACGCCCGTTTCACAGGCCGTGGAAAACATTGACGATGCTCTGAAAGTTGCGCACCGCATCGGCTACCCCGTAATGGTGCGTTCAGGATACGCCCTCGGTGGACTCGGCTCAGGAATTTGCACCAACGATGAAGAATTTATCACCCATTGCGAAAGTGCCTTGGCATATTCACGACAGATTCTTGTTGAAGAATCACTCAAGGGTTGGAAAGAAATTGAGTTTGAGGTTATTCGCGATGCCTCCGACCTCTGTTTCACCGTTGTGCCGATGGAAAACTTCGATCCGCTGGGCATACACACCGGCGAAAGTATCGTCGTGGCTCCTATCGTCTCACTGTCTCCCGAGCAAATCAAGATGCTTGAGGACATTGCCACTCGCGTGGTTCGGCACATCGGCATAGTGGGCGAATGCAACATCCAGTATGCATTCAATGCTGAAACCAACGACTACCGAATCATTGAAATCAACGCACGTCTCAGCCGCTCCTCCGCTCTCGCCTCCAAGGCTTCCGGTTATCCTCTCGCTTTCGTGGCTGCGAAGCTTGCTCTCGGCTACACTCTTGACCAGATTGGCGAGCCCGGCACTCCCTATTCCGCTGCTAAAGCTCCGCAGGTTGATTATATGATTGTCAAGATTCCGCGTTGGGACCTCTCCAAATTCATCGGAGTGGACCGCGAGATTGGTTCTTCCATGAAATCCGTGGGCGAAATCATGTCTATCGGCAAATCTTTTGAAGAAATCATCCAGAAAGGTCTCCGTATGATCGGTCAGGGCATGCACGGATTTGTGGGCAACAGCGACCTGCATGTGGACGACATAGAGCATGCGCTCACACACCCCACCGACATGCGCATTTTTGCCATAGCTCAGGCTCTTGAAGAAGGGTATTCTCCTCAGCGCGTGGCCGAATTGACCAAAATAGACATCTGGTTTGTAGAGCGTCTCGCCAATATCGTCCGCTTTGCCAATCTCCTTCGTCAGCACGGCGGCACAGTAGAGACTCTTGACCGCGAAACCATGCTTGAGGCCAAACGGCTCGGATTCTCCGATTTCCAGATTTCACGCCTCGTTGAGAACCCGTCAGGCAACATGGAAGCCGATGTCCTCCGCGTGCGCAACCGCCGAAAAGAACTTGATGTCACTCCTCGCGTGCGCCGTATCACTACTATCGCTTCAGAATATCCCGAGCTGACCAATTACCTTTATGTCACTTACGGCGCTACCGAAAACTCCATCCCCTACGACCTCAATTCGCGCAACAACATCATTGTGCTCGGATCCGGCGCATACCGCATCGGCAGCTCCGTGGAGTTTGACTGGTGCTCGGTAAACGCCGCTGCCACTTGCCGCAAACTCGGTTACAAGGCCATAATGATCAACTACAACCCTGAAACCGTCTCCACCGATTACGACATGTGCGACCGCCTGTACTTCGACGAGTTGAGTTTTGAGCGCGTCATGGATATTATTGACCTTGAAACTCCGCGTGGAGTCATCGTCAGCGTTGGCGGACAGATTCCCAACAACCTCGCCATGAAGCTTTATCGCCGTCATGTGCCCGTGCTGGGAACATCCCCGGTTTCTATCGACAGAGCCGAAAACCGTCACAAATTCTCCGCCATGCTTGACCAGCTCGGCATTGACCAGCCGCGTTGGAAAGAGCTTACCACCGAGGAAGAAATTCACTCTTTTGTTGAGGAAGTTGGTTTCCCCGTACTCATCCGTCCGAGCTACGTGCTCTCCGGCGCAGCCATGAACGTATGCTACGACTACGAGCAGATGCACCGCTTCCTCAGTCAGGCCGCCAAGGTTTCCAAAGAATACCCTGTGGTCGTGTCCGAATTCCTCCAGAATGCCAAGGAAATCGAGTTTGATGCTGTGGCTCGCAACGGCCAGATCGTGGAATACGCCATCTCCGAGCATGTCGAATATGCCGGCGTTCACTCAGGCGATGCCACTCTCGTGTTCCCCGCACAGAAAATCTACATGGCCACAGCCCGGCGCATCAAGCGCATCAGCGCTCGCATAGCCGAAGCACTCAACATCTCCGGCCCGTTCAATATCCAGTATCTTGCCAAGGACAATTATGTCAAGGTCATTGAATGTAATCTCCGCGCATCCCGCTCATTCCCGTTTGTGAGCAAGGTGCTGAAAAAGAACTTCATAGAAACCGCCACCCGCATCATGCTCGGTGAGCAGCCCGAAATCGCCGACACCTCCACATTCGATATTGACTATATCGGAGTCAAGGCTTCCCAGTTCTCCTTCGCGCGTCTTCACAAGGCCGACCCCGTACTCGGCGTGGACATGTCCTCCACCGGCGAAGTTGGATGCCTCGGACGCGATTTTGACGAGGCTCTGCTCAACGCCATGCTGTCGGTTGGTCATCATGTGCCACAAAAAGGTGTGCTCGTAAGCTCCGGCGATGCCCGCGCCAAAGTTGACATGCTTGAGGCTTGCCGGCTGCTGGACGCCAAAGGCTACACCATCTATGCCACTCCCGGCACCGCCGCCTTCCTCGGCGAACATGGCGTAAAAACCACTCAGGTTTGCTGGCCTGACGAACAGGGCCTTTCAGTGCTTGATGTTATCGGCGACCACACTGTGGATTTGGTCATCAACATACCCAAAAACCACACCAAGCGTGAACTCACCAACGGCTACCGCATTCGCCGTCACGCCATTGACCACAACACGCCGCTCATCACCAACGCCCGACTCGCTTTGGCCTATGTCAAAGCCTTCGTGTCGCGTCCCGTTGACACCATTGGCATAACACCATGGCAGGAATATTGATTCCTCTCACTGTTCCCAAATAAAAAAAGCCGCCTCGTGCGGCTTTTTTTATTTATTACAACTTACGCCGTGGCCACCCTGCGCCGCTTACGGTCCCACTGCATATACCCTATGCTGAATAATCCCGCAGCTACCTGTGTTATAGCTTGGAAACTCCAGCATACCAGCGAAAACGCCGCACCCTCGCTGTTGCCCACTCCGTAGAGCGACAGGGCAAACATCACCGCAATGTTCCATGGTCCAAGGCCGCCGTTGCTCGGCACCGCTATGCTTATGGAGCCGAACACAAACACCACCAGACCCGGTATGAGACCCCACATCATACCCGGCTCGCTTATCAGTTCACGCGTAAACCCGAATGCGAAAAAGCACACATATGTTTGCAGAAAGTAGCACACCCATATCCCGGCGGTAAGCACAAGATACATCCCTATCCCGCGCATATGAAACAGCACCGCAAATCCGGTCCATATTCTCTTCGCGCTCGTCAGCACTCCCTGCATGAACGCGGTGCGCCTCGTCAGCATGCATGCCAGCGCAACGGCACCGGTCACCGCGCCGGTCCACATCCATATTTTGCCGTTCCCGAACGTATCCTCCAGCCATTTTCCCACCTCGTAATTGCTCATGAACTCATGGATAGCCGGACCGGCCACCCACATCGCAAGCAGTATCAGCAACCCTATTACTACGGCATCCGATATCCTGTCGCCGAAATCCGTTCCCACAACAGTACTCAGCTTGCATTTCTGACGCTGCGACACATACACGCACCGCCATGCCTCTCCGAGATACGGAAACACCAGATTCAGGGCGTATGCCCCGAATATTGACACACTCTCCGCCAGCCACGGCATCCGCGCTATTCCTGCGGCACGCAGCTGTATGCCCCACCTTATCCCGCGGATTATATGCGACAGCACCACAAGTACGCACATCACCAGCACATAACGGTAGTCAACACCTCCACGCATTATCCGCGTCACCTCCCCGATATTCACCTTGTGCAGCATCCACACAACAAGCACTCCGGTAACCGCAAGCGGTACCAGCACTTTCACCACCTTGCCGCATATCTCTCTGGCACGATGATGCTTATGGCCTGTCGGTGCATTTTGGGGCATATCTGTGGCTTCTGCCATTTTATCTCTTAACGCGCCTGCCAAAATTTTTGTTCTTGATTATCAGAGCATATTCCTCGGATGATGCTTAAGAATCTCCTCACGCAGATGTGTGCGGTCAAGATGCAGATATATCTCGGTTGTGGCTATGCTTTCATGCCCCAGCATCTGCTGTATGGCTCGCAGATTTGCGCCCCCCTCTAAAAGGTGGGTGGCAAACGAATGTCGCAGCGTGTGGGGCGAAATCTCCTTCCTTATCCCCGCCAGATCTGCCAGCTTCTTGATTATGTAGAATATCATCACCCTCGTGAGCCTTTTGCCGCGACGGCTCACAAACAGTATCTCCTCCTCGCCGGGTTTCAGGTCTATCTCGGCTCTGTCCTCCATATAGGCCGCGATCTCGCGCAATGCCGTTTCGTTTATCGGCACAAGCCGTTCCTTGCTCCCTTTTCCGGTCACTATTATGTACCCCTCATCGGCAAACACCCGGCCTATCTCCAGATTCACAAGCTCGCTCACTCGCAGCCCGCAGCTGTAAAGGGTCTCCACTATCGCCCTGTTGCGCTGTCCCTCGGCACTGCTCATGTCTATGGCGGCAATCATGCTGTCTATCTCCTCCACACTCAGCACCTCCGGCAAATGCATCCCCACCTGCGGATTCTCAAGCATCTGCGCCGGGTTATGCTCTATATACTGTTGCCGTTTCAGGAACTTGAAAAACGATTTCACCCCCGAAATAATCCTTGCCTGCGAGCGCGGTGCTATCCCGAGGTCATGCAGATCCGCCGCAAAATTGTGCAGCGTGTCAAGTGTCACATCTCTGAGAGTGGTCTTTCCGTCGGCAAGATAACATATCAGCTTCTCCACATCGCTCCTGTAGCTCATGCGGGTATTCTCGCTCATGCCGCGTTCAAGCAGCAGGTAAGCGTCATAAGCGTCTGTCAGGCGCGTCATGCTCGGCAACTCTCTCATAGAAGCATCTCGTAATACTGCCCCGGAACTCCCGGTTCCACATGCATTATGGCACTCCGCCCGTCTGTCATCAGCACTCCCGGCCGATTCTCCTGAGCCAGCATGCGGTCAAGCACCGTTCTGGCCGCCCCGGTCCTCTTGTAAGCGTCAAGCAGCACAATTGTGCCTCCCTGTCTCATGACGCGCTCTACGGCCGTTAAAACATCGTTTTCGCCGTTTTTTTCGCCGCCTACCACCATCATCCTGCACCCTTCGGCCCATTTTTCGGTAGTCTTGGCTTCGCTGCTCCATGCTGTGACTATCTCTCTCACCTGTGGACGCACGCCCTCACACACCGCCACATCACTCTGTTCCCATAACCCCGCACGCATCAGCAACCGGGCTGTGCGGCGGCTCATGGATGCCTCGCGGGCCAATTTGTCCACTCTGCTGTAGGCATAGTAATGCAGCCGTTCATGCACCACGCTCCGCACATACCTGTAGGCGCTTGGCGAGTGTACGCCATACCCCTTGGCATGCCACCACAGGCGCGGCATAGCCATTATGCGTTTCAGCGGTGTGCGCGGCAAACTCATTCCTTACCCTTATAAACTTTCACGCACCACACCGCTACAGCACCGATAACCAACAGATATATCGCTATAATGGCTGCGTAGGCAGTTGCAGTGGTTGTTTTGAGCGATTGAGGCTCATATCTGAGTTCCAAAGTATGTTTCCCGGCGGGTATGCGCACGGCCCTGAGCATATAGTTCACGCGTCCTATCTCCGTCTCCTGACCGTCAACGGTGGCATGCCATCCCCATGGGAAATATATCTCCGACAGCACTGCCACACCGCCTTTTGCGCTTGATGTGTGATATGTAAGCCGGTTGGGGGCATAGCTTGTCTCATAAATCGTGTCACCGGGCATCTTCGGAGTTCCTCCGCCCAATATCTCACGGTATTTTGCATCTGCCACAGCGGTGGAAGCCACGTTTATGTTGCCCAGTGCCGCCATCTCTGCATCGGCCCCGTCCACATATTTCACCTCATCCACTATCCACGCGTTGCCCATCGCCTCGGGGTTTTGCAGCGGCTGCCCGTTATGGTCCACTATGTATCGTGCATTGAGCATATTCACCACGTTCCACTCTCCGTCACCTCCTCTGCCTGACACAAAAGGTTGCAGATAACTGTCTATAAGGTCTTGGTAACGTGTCAGTTTCGCGGCGTGATATCCCCCGAGGTTCTTGTAGAAATATGATGGCCGTGCCTGCCAGAATTCCGGCATGTTGAGCACTCGGAAATTCTGTGTCGTGTCAGCCATTATGAGTTGGTCGGCGGGGGTAGGCACGAACATCGGTCCGCTCGCCAGACGGCGGGGAACAAAACTGTCGGTGTTCAGATACCGCTTGTTCACCATAAACAGGTCGCCGCACACCACCACGCCGGTAAGCACGGCCACCACGCCCACATTCAGTTTCTTGAAGAAATACAGCAGCAGTAGTCCGAATCCGGCGCCTGCTATCATGAAGCTGCGCATCGCATCCGATTCCACCATACCGCTGCGCACGCTCTCCACTGCGGCATATATTCGCGGATTGTTCAGACTGAACATCTGCACCAGTTGGGCATCAGCTCCCTGACTCAGCAGATATTGTGCAAACTGCGCATCCATTGCACGGTCGTTCTCACTTATCAGCGACCCGTACAATTGCGGGAAGATTATACCCACAAGACACAGCCCCAGCACTATCCCGAAGCTCCACAGCACCGGCTTGCGATACTGTTTCCATGCTTCCGACGCATCGCCGGTACACAGCACTTGCTGCAGTGCCATCACTGCCAGCAGTGGCATAGTGAACTCGGCTATCACCAGTATGCTCTCTACGGTTCGGAATTTGCTGTACATCGGCATGTAATCTATCATCAGATTTGTGAGCCACATGCAGTTGCGTCCGAGCGCCAGCAGCACCGACAGCACGGTCAGAACCACCAATGCCCATTTCAGCGGACCGCGCACCACCACACATCCCAGCAGGAACAGTGCGCATATCAACGCGCCCACATACACCGGACCGTTAGTCCCCTCAGGCTCTCCGAAATAGCGGCTCAGATACTGGAGATACTGCGCCTCGTCAGCACTCAGCTCTCCTTTCTTGATAAGCTCTTTGGTGGCATCCTCGTCAGCAAGGGTCAGCAACTTGCTGTCGCCTTTTTCAGGCTTCACCGATGCGCCGCCTTTTATATCCGGGATCAGAAGCGAGAATGTCTCGCTGGCTCCGTAGCTGTATTGGGTTATATAGTCGCGGTCAAGACCCGATGTGGTGTTGGAGGCATCGGCGGCATGCGTAAGCTCGCTGTGTCCCCCGCGCATGCTCTCCTTTGAGTATTCGTAAGTATAATACAGGCTCGGCAGATTGGCACACACTGCCAGCACGCCGGCCACTGCCAGCACTCCGGTGGCCTTGAGCCATTGCGCTGTTTTTTTCTCTTTCAAGGCTGTTATGAGATAAGCCACCATGAATCCCAATATCACAAACATGAAATAATAGGTCATCTGCACATGGTTGCTTGAAATCTGCATCATGCCAAACAGTGCTGCCAGTGCGCCGCCTGCCAGATACTTGCCCCTGTAGCACAGCACCACTCCGGCTATTGTGGGCGGAATGTATGCCAAGGTTATGAATTTCCACAGATGCCCTGCGCCGATAATGATTATGAAGTAGCTTGAAAATCCATACGCTATCGCACCTATAAGGGCCACCCACCATCGCATCTTCATTGCAAGCAGGAGTATGAACATACCGGCCATCATCATAAACAGCAGATTGGCAGGCTCGGGCAGCCCGAGTCCCATTACGCTGTTGATCCATTTGTGCAGATTGTCGCTCGGATACGACGGCGAAATCTGGAAATTGGGCATTCCGGAGAATAAGGACCCCGTCCACCGGCTGCTTTCGCCGGTAGCTTCATAATATGCTTTCACCTCTTGGCCTATAGCCGCGCCCTGCTGCATGTCGTGCTGCCTGAGCACATTATGCTGCGACGCGTCAGGATAAAAATATGCAAATGCGGTGATCGCCATCACCACTATCGACACTGCTATTCCGGCCACGCTGCGGCTGCGTAGCACCTGCTTTATTCTTTCTGTATTCATATTCGCACTTCAAAAATCGCGTAAAGCTACAAATTTTTTTTCGTTTTTCGTTTTATTGATACTTTAATTGTACCTTTGCGCTCTCATTGGGTTCTTTAGCCCGATTTTTGTTTAACTAAATCACACAGCTTTGGACTTAGATCCTTTACCTACCATCGACCCTCTCGCGTCTATCCTCGGATTCGTGACGGTCAATATCCCATCTTTCGGCGCTCCCGAAATCATCGCGCTCGTATGCGCTTTAATGGCTCTCTTCCTTTCCGGCTTCGTTTCCGGCAGTGAAATTGCTTTCTTCTCCATCACCCCTCAGCAGAGTGAGGACATTGAGGACACCCCGTGGGGCGAAAAGGCTCTCGCCATGATTCGCCAGCCCGAAAGGCTCCTTGCCACTATCCTCATTGCCAACAATCTCGTCAATGTCACCATTGTTGTCCTCTGCAACTTCGCTCTCGGGCCTATTTTCGCCAGCATGCCCGAAATCCTCAGCTTCATTCTCCAGACTGTAATCCTTACTTTCCTCATACTCCTGTTTGGCGAAATCCTCCCCAAACTTGCCGCAAATGCCGGCAACATCCGCTGGGTGCGCTTTGCCACTCCGGGAGTACGCTTCCTCACCACGATTCTTTGGCCCGTATCATCCCTGCTCGTGCGCAGCTCCGTGCTTGTCAACAAGGTTGTTACAAAGAAAGAAGACGACCTTACCGCCGATGATCTCTCGCAAGCTCTTGAAATAACCGATGTCAAAACCGCCGACGATAAGGAGATGCTTGAAGGAATCCTCAAGTTTGGCGACACTACTGCTGCTGAGGTCATGACCCCGCGTGTGGACATGACAGGCGTGGATGTCAACGCCACCTTCGATGAGGTCATGACTGTGGTCATTGACTCCGGCTATTCACGACTCCCGGCTTTCAAAGATTCTCAGGACAACATTCAGGGTGTCCTCTACTCTCGCGACCTTCTCCCGTACATTGGCAAGGCCAAACCCGATTTCCAATGGCAGAAACTCCTCCGGGAAGCCTATTTCGTACCCGAATCGCGCATGATTGACGACCTGCTTGAGGATTTCCGGCGCCGGCACATCCACATGGCTGTGGTCATTGATGAATTCGGCGGCACTCAGGGCATTGTCACGCTTGAGGATGTGCTGGAAGAAATAGTGGGCGACATCAACGATGAGTACGACGATGACGAATCCACTTACCAGAAGCTCCCTGACGACACTTATATCTTTGAGGGCAAGACTCTTCTCAGCGATTTCTTCCGCATCACCGGCCTTGACGAAAACGATTATGCGCCTGTGGCCGGAGACTGCGAAACTCTCGCCGGCATGCTCCTCGCCATCAAGGGCGATTTCCCCAAGGAAAAAGAGCCGCTTGTTTATGGCCATTGCCGATTCCTTATCCTTGACATATCAGCTCACCGCATTGCCAGTGTGCGCGTCAAGGTCATGCCCGACATACAGCAGCCTGCCACAAAATGATTGCCCGCATCTGCTCTCTCTTCGCTGCTCTGTCGCTGCTTGCGGCATGCTCCCACAGTGACCATACTCCTGTGCCGAGGCCCGTGGCCTATCCGCGTGTGCCGGTTTACGATTCCACCTACGTTGCCGTACCCTCACTACCGCTACACCTTGAGCTGTCGGCCAATGCCGTCACGCAGGTTGATTCCGCTCATTCCGGCTCTATGTGGATCAATGCCACCTATCCGGCCTACAATGCCACACTCCATCTCACTCTCACCCCTGTTACCCCTGCTACCGAAGCAGAAGTCATTGCCAACCGCACCGAGCGCATGAGCCTCAACTCCGGTGTAAACCCCACCGAGATTACACAACTCACATCCCCCGCAGGATTCCGCTCTCAGGTTCTGTTCACTCCTGCCGGATCCGTCACGCCGGTTCAGATTCTCTCCGTCTCACCTCGTTGGGTCATCAGTGGTGCGCTCTACCATCCGCAGGCCGATTCCTCCCCCGACTCCATCGCTCCCGTCCTGCGGGCTGTCAGGCGCGACCTCATCCACACCGCCAAAACCATCCGATGACCACTCCGGCTATTTACATTGAACCCATTTTGTGCAGTGACACCCTCTCGCGCCGTGAAGCCGAGCAACAGGCATCACTCACGTTGGCACGACGCATAGCCGGTCCCGATGCCGTCATCGAACATTACCCCGATGGCGCACCCTACATACCCGGATTTTCAGGCCATATATCCCTGACCCATTGCAGCACTCTCGCCGCCATAGCCGTTTCATCCTCCCCCCACATAGGCATAGATGCCGAAATATGGCGACCGCAACTGCAGCGCGTCGCCTCCAAATTCCTTTCTCCGGCACAGCTCCCTTACTGGTCCGCCTCCCCCTTGCGACTCCTCTTCGCATGGACCATCAAAGAAGCTGTCTATAAAGCCGCCCGCACACCCGGACTGCCGCTACACAACATCACTCTGCCTTCCGCCGCAACTCTCTCAGCACTCAGTTCTCCCTCCACCCCCCTGATATCATCCACTCCCGATTCTCGCCAATGGCGTATCTCCGTCATAGCCACCTCCCCCGTCTTCATCACAGCCGTTAACAAAATTTAGTCCGTCCGGGCAGCATATTACCACCTCTCTTGCATTATATTTGCAGAAAAACCTCTGCACGATGCACACCACTGTCGCCGACCGCATACGCTACCTCATTGACCAATCGCGCCTCTCACAGGCCGCGTTCGCGCGCCGTCTCGGCATGGACCCCGCCAATCTGAGCAAGCATCTCAGCGGCAAGCTCCCCATCACACCCGGCCTCATCAACCGCATTGTTGCCGACATGAGCGTATCCAAAACATGGCTCGCCAACGGCTCCGGCATCCCCTTTGAGCGCCCCGGACACCACACCACACTGTCCGAGCAGCCCCCACTCTCCACACAATGCCACCCCGTGCCCGTTTACGACCTTGATGTCACCGCAGGATGCATGGAACTAAGCTCACTCCTCACCCACGACCGCATCGTAGGCAGTATCGCCCTCCCAAACCTCCCGCGCGACTGCGCTGTGGTGCGTGTCTCCGGCGACAGTATGACCCCCGTCATAAACAATGGCGGATTCGTGGCCATACGCCGCATTTCCAACCTTGACTGCATCTTTTGGGGGCAGATATACGTTATATTGCTTGAAGATTATCGTATGGTAAAATATCTCCGGCGACACCCCTCCAACCCCTCTCTCGTCGTTCTCCGGAGTGCAAACCCACAGTACGACGATATGGAGATTCCACGCAAGGACATCCTCGGCCTTTACGTGGTAGAATCCGTCATAAACTACGATGTACGATGCTGAAACACCCCACAACCCTATTTTGCGCCCTTCTCGCCGCATTTCTCATCTTTCCCCGGCATTCCCTTGCATCCAACCCCGTCACGCCCTCACAGAGCGTCAAAAGCGATGCCGAGTTCGCCCTTCTTGATGCAAAGGCAACACGTTTCGCCGAATTCGGTGAATGGGCAAGCACCTCAGCCATGCTCACCCTCATGCTTGACATGCGGCCCGACAGCGCGTCACTCTACGCCCGCGCCATCATAGCCGAAGGCATGCGCCACAACACCCGGCCACAGCAGCAGCTCCTCAACACCGCCCTTGAGCACGGCGTACCACTTGACTCCGTAATCACAGGCGTGCGCACACGCAGCATCTCACTCGGACGCGCCGACATCTACGAAACATTCCTCACCGACATACCCCAAACATTCCCGTGGCTCAAGCGCACCATTGACGCGTACCTCCTCCGCTATTACCTCTTCCGGCGCAACCCTCAGGGCATCATCACCTACGCCCGCATAATGCTTCAGGGGCTTCCCGACAGTCAGGAATTTCTCCTTGACCTCGCCTCAGGATACGTTCAGTCAGGACAATTCCCCGAAGCCATCGCCACATATCAGCACATCCTGACACTCAACCCCGACAACCTCACAGCCCTACTCGCCATCGGCAACTACCACATCCTCAACAACCAACCCCAACAGGCACGCCCCTACCTCGAGCGCGCCAACACCCTCTCCCCCACACCCTACCTCGCCTCTCTCCTCACCCAATAACCCCCCACCAGCGCAGCCGAGCCGCACAGCGCCGATTTCCCTAAAATACCAGCAGAGTGCGAAGCCTCTTTTCCGCCCCCCTCGCAAAAGAGAGCGCAAGATGCGCGATTTCAGACACACCACCGAAGTCGGCAGATGTGCAGCAGAGCCGCGGAGCGCGCGATATTTTTACACCCCCCTGCGGAGCGCGCAGCGCGGAGTTGGGGGAAGCATGTATGATAGAACCCCGTGACAAGCCGCAGAGAGCGCGCAGTCACGGTCCGGCGACAGCCAAGGCCCGCCACGTTCTCCTGAATGTCCCTGCTATACGCCACGCGCCCCTGAGCGTCATACGCCGTCAGCTCCGCCACCGACGGATCCAAGCACACTTTTTCCGTCACGGCGGCATGTCCCGCGATTCTACGATCGCCTTCTTCGGATGTCACCTGTTCTTTCTCCAATTTTTTCCTCTTTATTTGTTCATTTTACTTTGATTTTTTGGAATTTACTTTTCTCCATTTATGCTCCCAAAGCCAAAGTAATACAATTGTCGTAATATAGCTTGGTGCGAGCACTAATATTATGGACATTGTGGTTCCTGTTGATTCATTTATAAATAATGATGCAATCATACTCACAATTATGACTATGCACATTAGAATTATCGGTTCTGCCACCGCCATCCAGTATTTCTCAAAAATAGCTTTGCTGATATTCAAAAGATATATTAGCAGACCGATAGCCGTATTTAATAGACTCAAAAAGATTATATATAACAGAAATAATGCTGTTAAAGTCGAATCAAACTCCCAACCGGATATTAAATACACAATCAGAGCATATAAACCCAATAAAGTCACGGTACTCAGAAAACAGAACCTGAGCAAATGAAAAACAAAAAGTGCTACCCATTTACAAAATTTCGTTATTGTCTTAAGCTTATTCTTCATCATTTGGTTTCTTTAGATCCTCTTCTGTCCATGGTTTGGGTCTTGGTGAAAATCCAAAACTGTTTCCTGGAATATTTTTCTTTATTTCTACGATTTGTTTTTCTGGAACACCTGCTTTTATAAGGATTGTTGATGTACTGGTATTGCAATTCCCCTGATTTTCATTATGAGGAAGAATAAAATATTGCTTATCATCATTCTCGTCAAATGAATTTGCTACCTCAATAACTTTCTTATCAAATTCATCCTCAGTCATATTTCCCGGAGGTTCTATCTCTATGCATGCTTTTAACTTGTCTTGCTCTTCCCCTTCAGCAATTTCTCTATCTTGATTATAGTGGCGCCTGGTAAGCCTGCCGGAGTAAGAGCCTTTAAATCCGTCATATTCCGAGCCATATGCAAAAATTTCCTTCTTACCATCGGAAGTTGACACGACAATAAATGTATGGGTAGGAATTGATGCTAAATTTCTTAAAAGCATGCAATCTATTAATACCGGCAATTTGAACCCCGGTAACTGTGTTGCATATAAAGTTACTCTATTCCCCGTCGGGTCAACATAATTTATCGGGTCGCCCCCGCAAAAAGCATAGGGACTTAACCATTTGTAATCCGAGGCTTTCGCATCCGGGCTGCTGAAAGCACCTGCCATCGGATACTGCCACCGAGCCGTAAAGTCATAACTGTTGAGGCCAAGATCCGTCACCAGTTCCTTCCCCGTGTGCTTGTACCGGTTCCGGTCCTGTCCCCGGCTGTCTGCCGTCAGCCCGCCATAGGCGTAATACCAGTTCAGCTGCTCCAGACTCTTCTTGCCCGCCTTCGCCGCATAAACTCCCGCCACGTTCCCCTGAATGTCCCGGATGTACGCGTGAAGCACCCCGAGGCTGTCAATGTACCCCTGCGACACATTCACCCGCATTAACTTCCCGTCAACGTACTCGCACGGCCCCACATATTCCCGCCGCGTAGTCCTGTTGCCGTTGTATATCCTTTCCCACAGCTTAACGCCTGACGAGGTGTACCCGTACTCCGCGCAGTCTCCGCTCATCGTACCCACGACCCACGGCATCCCCGTCACGCTGTAGTTGATGTTCGCTATCCCTCGGCTCACATCCCGCGTCAGCCGCCCTGCCGCGTCATACCTTATGTCGTACCCCGAATACACCCCCTCCGGCATGTCCATCGATCCCTCCAGAAGAGCGTCGGCAGCCGCATCGCGCAGCACGCTCAGCCGGTTCCCCGCATACGTCATCTCCACATCGTCAACCACACGGCACTGACCCGCGTCGTCCCTGCCCTTGCGCTCTATCGTCAGCACGTTCGCGTTAAGGTCGTACGTGAACGCCTCCGAATGGTCCGCCGGAAGCAGCAACGCACCAGCCTTTGCCGGCTCAAGCGGCGGAAACACCGGCTTCACCGCCACCTCGCTCATCCCCTGCTTCACCGTCGCCTCCACAAGCCTCACCATGCCTTCGTAAAGATAAAACCTCTTCATCCCCATCATATCTTTATTATGGACGTTGTCTGGAATCTTCAGCACTCCAAACAGGTAACAACACACGATAATAAGCCTCGTAATTACAATCTATCATAGATGGTATTTTATTCAATATCATTGGTTCAAGAGTACTCCTAACAATCTCTTTTCCTTGCATCAGCAGATAGACATAATATTTTGGCTTGATATAATATTCCACTTTGGAAATTGTCTTTGTTAACGGAGTTTTATCTGAACAATCATTCACGCTTCTTACAATATGCGACTGTGAAACATATACTTCCTTCATAAACTTATGAGTGACCTTAAAATTTTGGCCGGCATCTCGGTAAAAAAAATCCAAAATTATATAGCTGTTCGGAAGCGACAGCATGTTGGGCGTGTCCAGACTCTTGACATCCAAACTGTCCGTAAATGCATAGCTTTGTCCTATTGAATCAATGACCACAGTCACCCTATTGGCAGAAATTGTATCTATGAAATACCATGAATTTGGGTACTTGGAGTCCAGGCTATCGGTGTATAACCCAATATTCTCAAATTGTGGAGATTTTGACATTCCCATGTTAGCAACTGGCATAATAATTAACATCACAGTCAACAGTCTGATTATCTTTCTCATTTTGTATAGTTCTTTTTGATAAAATCTTTTGATGTGATTAATACCCTGTTCTCTGGTGTAAAATCATTGGGAACAGAATTTCCACCATATTGTATTAATGATTGATTTTTAGGAATAAATATATAATAGTTTGTTGGAATCCTCAACAGATTGTCTATGCTTTGGGCAAACTTTACATCTCCAGAAGTATCTCCGGGAGCCATACCCGATGGCTCCATAGTATTGTTAGGATGACTATGTATATATAATGAAACTCCGATGTCATTTGAAGCTAAAGCTGTTGCAACATGTGCACCGGCGCCTTCCGATGATGTATTATTTGAAGTTGTCATGAAATAACCTCTACTTGTATTCATAAAACTCCACTCCACATCAGTATTTGAAGCAACAAATTCAAAAGCCTTAAAGCCGTCTGAAGTATCAGAAACATCAAACCTCAAAAGGTTCGTTTCTGTACCATTTGCTGAAACTGTCGCTTGCTGTTTAAGTGCCAGCGTCTTATATTTATAGGTTGCACTTATTGGTTCCCCATTGTCAGAAAATTTATCAATTATTACAATCTGATCATTGTCTGTTTGCTCTATATGGTATTCTATTTCTCCGTTATGATTTATTCCCCATGTATCCATCCCCGTCGGGTCAACGAAATTAATCGGGTCTCCCCCGCAGAACGAGTAGGGCGAGTTCCACGGCGTCTTGCCCGCCAACGCGTCCGGCATATCAAACCGCCCCGCCATCGGATACTGCCACCGAGCCGTGAAGTCGTAGCTGTTGAGCCCGAGGTCCGTCACAAGCTCCTTCCCCGTGTGCTTGTACCGGTTCCGGTCCTGTCCCCGGCTGTCTGCCGTCAGGCCGCCGTACGCGTAATAGTCGTTCAGCTGCTCCAGCGTCTTCTTGCCCGCCTTCGCCGCATACACGCCCGCCACGTTCCCCTGAATGTCCCGGATGTACGCGTGAAGCACCCCGAGGCTGTCAATGTACCCCTGCGGCACATTTATCCTCACCAACTTCCCGTCAACGTACTCGCACGGCCCCACATATTCCCGCCGCGTGGTCACAAACGATAATATGCCATGGAACGCATTCATTTACGCACTTTTACACTAAAGCAGCTCTCAATCATGAATAAACCGTTTGGCAAGAGTAAACTTCTCCCCATTAATTTGTTGATACATGATAATACCATGCTCCTTACTCCAAACAAACTTTGAAATATCCGTTGAGTCTGGAACATATCTTCCCCAATTAGCGCATGCACTATCTATCACTACACAATTGTTAAAAACCTTATCATCAACAGTAATATTCAAAAGTTTTCTTGGTCTTGGAATAAGCCACGGCAAAATTATAGATGTAAGTTCTCCCAAGCGAAACGACTGAATGACAGGCTCATTTTTGTAGAACTTATCAAACCAAACTGTTCCGGAAATAGAATCCCTTGTGCCATACAAATAATAGACAATACATCCTGATGCTATATATTCAGAGCTATATGTGTCAAGATAAAAAGGAAATTTAGAATTCTTTATCTTATTGAGTAATACAACAAGCGTATCGGTATGATTCCTATCCGAGCAAAAAATCATAGTGTCATTAGGCTGATACACATTTATCCAGTCAAAATCATCAGAATCCAGATGCGTCATCTTCTGATAGATGCATGATGATATCAATGCCGGCAGTAAACAAATCAGGAGTTTCTTCATCTAATACAATTTTTTGGTTAAAACTTAATTTATGTGGGCTGAACGAAATTTATTTGCAATAGTATTGATTCCATGTAATTTAAATAAATCCGTTGATGCACTATATACTGGTATTTTCAAGCCGGGAACAGTAAGCCCCAATTTATCTTGTATAGCATTCAGTGGATCTCCTTGAATCGTCATACCCATAAATTTATAGGGCTTACTATGGGTTATATAGTTTGTTACTTTACCGGGATTCCCTAAATTCTGAATCCATATTGTTGCATCGCTCACCGCAGCGGGATTAAATGTAATAGCCTCCAATCCTGTTGCCATGCTGGCTGCTATTGCTCCTCCTCCGCCAAGCGAATGGCCTACGAATGTCAGTTCCATCCCCGCTAATTCTGAGGCAAGCACTTTGCTGTTCTCTATAATATTATCATACTGTGTTGATAGTCCCAACAACTGTGCAATATCCTGTAAAACATCTTCCACTGAATTGGTACCGGCTATTACATATGCATATTCTTTTACCCCATCTACGGTTCTTTCAAACAAAACCGACTGCAACCCATTATCTCCAGGGCCTGTATTGTTCATTGACGCTGATGATTGATGCCCGGATATGTTCCATCCGGTTTCTTTAAGATTGGTAAGGTTTACATTCTCACCATTCACTATATCATCAGCATCATTATAAACATATGCAGCCATCATACTTGCCTCATACGCATTTGGCACTAGCCCCGTAGGGTCAAAAAAATTCACCGGATCTCCCCCGCAGAATGCATACGGACTCAACCAAGACATCGTGCCGGCCAAAGCGTCCGGCACATCAAACCGCCCCGCCATCGGATATTGCCACCGCGCCATGAAGTCGTAGCTGTTGAGCCCGAGGTCCGTCACAAGCTCCTTCTCCGTGTGCTTGTACCGGTTCATGTCCTGTCCCCGGCTGTCTGCCGTCAGCCCGCCATAGGCGTAATACCAGTTCAGCTGCTCCAAACTCTTCATTTTACTAATCCTCACGCTCTTTGTTCTCACCTGTAAGTCTCCTCACATGCGATTCCTCATCATCATAATCCATGAAAGGAACATCTAATATATAAATCGAATCGTTAAGACCCACTCTCCCGTAATCATATTCGTGCATGCTCCCGTCCGGTTCTCTCCAAACGTAATCGTGGTAATGCCATCGGAACATATTTTTCCTATCTCTCGGCCTTGCTTTAACCATAACAGTGTCGCCTCGGCCCACTATCCCTGAGTTGATCAGAGACAATGAAAAAAGATATGTATGCCTCTTATATTTAACAAAGCCCTTACCCTCATTAAACTCGGCAAGTTTGTCATATCCAAAAATTCGGATGATCATTGGCGCACCCAAGTCAGGATTTTTTTTCAAACCAAAAATACTCTCTGCCATCCTCACTTTTCGGTCCCTTTTGAGCTATCAACAAATTCAGATACGGAGCATTTCTTTTATCCGTTTTGTTAACTATCCTCTCTATATTCCTGAAAAACACACTGTCCACTATCTCACACTTCACCATCTTTCTCCCATTCGTTCTTATCCTGTTTTTTGGTGAGGCTCCGGTGCATACAGTTGAAACCACTATTACCGCCATAAGCATCGCCGTTATACCTAACATTCTCTTTGTTTTCATACTCTTCATTTTATTATTTTTACTCTTGTTATTTCTGTCTTTTGTGTCTCTGCATTTAAGGTTTTTGCAAACTATTCACAAGGCATATATTCATCATCTGAATCTATGGTTTCCTCCCATATCGGCACTAAAATCCGATAAAAAGCCGCAAAATCCTTAAACGCCCTCAATTTCGGCATCCATTTTTTTCGCATTTCTTCCAGAGTCATTGGCGCAAATGAATCAGTAAAACACATTGGCACTTGCATTATTTCATTAAATACATTAGCTTTAATTAGAAAAAGCAAAAAATAATCAGGTTTTTTATGATACTCAACTTCAAAAAAATCGTTGTTCCCGTCAATATGATTTCGTATTGTATCCAATGCAAAATCCCTATATTTTCTTGTCCCAATTGAACCTATTATTCTGAGTAAGCTTTCTTTTTTCAGCTCACAATAAATTGCAATTTCCTTAAATTGTGCCAGTTCACTATTATTCAACAATATATATGTACTGTCACTTGTATTCAAATATTCCGTTTCAAAAGAGGTAACTTTACTGCAATTAATAGCGAATTGATGTCCAACAAGATTTTCAACCACACTACAATCATCCAGTTTCACATAGCCTAAATCAGCTATGTACGATGTCATATCACGCATATTTGTGGCCATAAACGATCCTAAATAATCATCTTTGTATGGCCCATATCCATAAGCAATCCCAGTGACAAAAAGTATCAAAAACATAATCAAATAATTACATCCTGATTTCATAAAAATTATCTTTTATTAATTAAAAAACCTCGTCCAGCCTTATTCCCACCATAAACGGGTACTACCCCTTTGATAGCATTCTTGAGCATTATCTTTACATCTGATTTATATGTCGTTTTGCTTCTTGTCCAATCACGAAACGAAGGAGTCATAATACCAGCTCTACTATGTCCAAGCCCAAGTGTATGCCCTATCTCATGCATTCCGGTTTCGAAATCTCTTGCATACGATAACTCAGTCCCAACAAGTATCTGTTTGCCTTCTATTGTTGCTCCTGTATTGTCTCCGCTTATACCTCTTTCCTCAAAAAGAGTCATGCTGTCAACTGTCAAAAACGCATTGACTCCTTGATCTTTTTTATCCAAGGTATATGCGTTCATTACGTTCCTGAGCACATTGTTCCTGAGGTTCACCTTGTCATTGGAACTTATGCCCGGGTGTTCTGATAGACTGTTCAGAAAAACATCCTCACTTACAACCTCAACACTCAAATCAAAAACCACAGAATAGGTCGTACCATTATATTCAAAAGAAAATTTATTTGATTGCCCGTTCCAGAATGACGCAGCTCCTTTGGCAGCATCGACATCACTTTCATACGCAAAATATTTCGCAGAAATCGTCACCGTTTTGTTCTCATCATCAAACTTGACATTATAGTCATTACCCGTTTGGTCAACATAATTTATCGGATCTCCCCCACAGAACGAATAGGGAGAGTTCCATGGCGTCTTGCCCGCCAACGCGTCCGGCACCCGCGTCAGCCGACCCATGCCTTCGTAAAGATAAAACCTCTTCATCCCCATCATATCTTTATTCTGGACGTTGTCTGGAATCCTCAGCACTCCAAACAGGTAACAACACACGACAATAAGCCTCGTAATTACAATCTATCATAGATGGTATTTTATTCAATATCATTGGTTCAAGAAATCCCTTGACAATCATTATAAACGCGAGTTCGGGATAAGCATATATCAAGGATTATAGTTGGGCTCATATGATTTAATGAAGCGTTTGTATTTTGTGAAGTCGTTCTTGTTTATGTAATACCAAGCGCCTTCTCTTGCATCATTGAATTTATATGACGAGGGAATGAAAAAATCCACCTTTAAATCCGGTGTCAGTTCCGATGAATCAATTTCAAGTTCTGTAATTAACCATTCTCTATCAAGAATATTACATTGTTCATATACTGAAATCAATTCTTGAGTGATTGGAGTATTCGGATCATCCCATATAAAAAGTTTGTTGTTCACGACTATATACCTTGTGGGGAACATCGGCCTCCATGGCGCACCGACAGTGTCTTGAGGAAATGCGTAAATTTTATTGTCTTGAGAACCGATAACAAGAGTCGCATATTTGGAACTCTTATAATCTTCATCAAAATCAAAAATATAAAACACACTGTCTCTTGACGCTAATTTGGTATAGATAAAATCCGATATGCAATTCCTGATCATATCCTCCCATCTCCCTTGCGAGCAAAGGGTTCTTTTCCATGAATTGCACCCTGTGTTACTACAAAACACAATGAAGGTAGCAACTAATATTATCAACCTTTTCATCATTATTCAATAAGATATTGGCACATGGCCTTTCGTTAATATAATAAATCGTTTTATAGGTATAGGCGGATAATGCGTCCAATATTAGTCGATTGATGCTAAGCGTGT